>PJTT01000115.1_pt1 | contig 137950 bp, 142 predicted proteins | sample 1512261 | NCBI WGS metagenome assembly PJTT01 (sample SAMN08177685, study PRJNA422409) | Soil metagenome, whole genome shotgun sequencing project. | isolation source: Soil (2) enriched on wood chips | place: USA: Madison | collected 2015-01-15 | reverse complement strand
GGGCGGGCCTGGCCAGCGCCAGGTCCCGGACGCGACGGATCTTCCCAATCCGCCCCAGTCCCGCTCGATCGCATCCCGCCGCCGCATGGTCGCTGGCCGCGCGCCCCTTCGGTGCGGCGAGACCCAGTGATTATGCAGCGGGTTTGAGCGCGTCTGATCCTGAGCGATGAGAAAGTTGCAAGCGGCTGGATTGGTTGGGGTTTGATCCGAGATCGACGGGGATCCAGCTTCGTCTGTCCCCGTCCGCGATCCAACATCCGTACAATCCCCGCGAAAGCGGGGACCCAGGCTTTTTCTGCAACGCGCAGCGCTCGACGATAAAACACCTGGGTCCCCGCTTTCGCGGGGATTTTACGGGAGGAGGGGATCCGTTTCCCTGCTTCGCGGACCGCTCTCTCCGGCAAGCGGGAAGGTCCCCCTCCTTGAGAAAGCGACGCAGTACTAGTCCGATCGGTCAAGTTGGCTGAACGTGTTCAGTCAATAGTACGGAAAATGCAAATTTCAACTCACGACCTTGAGTTGTCGTCCGGCTTGTGTCGGCTATCCGTCAGTCAATATTCCATGGATTCAGCTATTGCCCAGTTTTACTGGCAAGCTTATCCATATGTGGACTTCGCGCGTGAGGCGGCGCGCGTCGAATAAAAGAAAACAGAGAGAACGGGAGAGCGCCATGGAAGAAGACATCCCCTTGGTCGAACTGACCGCGAGCATCGTCGCCGCCTTCGTGGGCGGCAATGCGGTGCCGACGGCCGAGATGCCGGCCCTGATCCGCAGCGTGCACGCGGCCCTGTCGGCGGTCGGCGCGCCGGAGGCGGCCGCGCCCGAGCCGAAGGAGCCGGCGGTGCCGGTGCGGCGCTCGGTGACGCCCGACTACATCGTCTGCCTGGAGGACGGCCGGCGCTTCAAGTCGCTGAAGCGGCACCTGCGCACGCAGTACGATCTGAGCCCCGAGGACTACCGTGAGAAGTGGGGCCTGCCGTCGGACTATCCGATGGTTGCGCCCAACTACGCCAAGGCGCGTTCGGAGCTGGCCCGGCAGATGGGCCTGGGTCAGGCCGGGCGAGGGACCCGCGGCGCCCGCAAGGGGTGAGTCTGAGCGTTCATTTACCCTAAATCAATCAATTGGTTGTGGTTAAGCTACGCGAAAAATCCGACGCCCGGTCGCTGCCCCAGCGGCCGGGCGTTGTGCTTGCAGATTGACTCGCCAGCAGAATCTTTGTTGGCGAACACGATTTTTCGCTTCCGCCGATTCGGTGCTTAAGACATAGTGAATGCGCGGTGAATCACCGTGATTCCAAAGACTTGTTAAGGACTCTGAAGATGTCCGCGCAATTGAGCGCATCCGCCACGGCGGCGCGCGCTCATCAGGAAATGTTCGCATACTGGGCGTCCCTGCGCCGTGGGGCGAACCTGCCTGCGCGTGTCGATCTTCAACCTTCCGGCATCAAGCGCCTGCTTCCGACCGTCAGCCTGACCGACGTGGTGCGCGAGCCGCGCGACTATCGCCTGCGCCTGGCCGGCACCGGCCTCTACGGCGTCTATGGCCGCGAGATCACCGGCCGCAAGCTGGACGAGGTCTACAACACCGCCGCCGCCGACTACTGGCGCAAGGAACTGGACAAGGTGGTCGACGAGCGTCGTCCGGGCGTGGGCGTGCACAGCCTGGCCTGGCGCGGCGCGCCGCACGTCTCGATCCTGTGGCTGCGCCTGCCGCTGGCCAGCAACGGCAAGGACGTCGACATGATCCTGGGCTACGACGCCATCGTCGGCGCCCAGGCCGAAGGCTCGTTCAGCGGCATCCGCGCGGCCTGATCCTCCAGCTTCCCCACCGGACTTTCCCAGACTCCGTTCTTCCCCGCGAAGGCGGGGATCCAAGCCGAGCCCGCGGATGATCCACGGCCGCTCTTCACCCTGAAAGTCCGCTTGGATCCCCGCCTTCGCGGGGATGCTCGGTGGGGGAGGGGGCTCCTCGCGACATCTGGACCCATGCCCCCCCCCAAGCTTGACCTCAAGTTGCGCCCGCCGCTCTGTCGCGCTAGCAATCGAAACGATTGTTTGAATTGCGGTGGATCACATGCCCAGCTTCACGACCTCGGACGGCCTGTCGATCGCCTATCAGGTCTGGGGCGAGGATGAGACGCGGCCGCCGGTGGTGCTGCACCATGGCTTCTCGGCCAGCGGCCTGATCAACTGGAAGGGGCCGGGCGTCGTTGACGCCCTGGTCGCGGCGGGGCGCAGGGTGGTGGCGATCGACGCCCGCGGCCATGGCGCGTCGGACAAACCGCATGACCCCGTCTTCTACGGCGAGGCGCGGATGGCCCGCGACGTCTCCGAGCTGATCGACCACCTCGGCGTGGCGGTCATCGACCTGGCCGGCTATTCGATGGGGGCGATCGTGTCCCTGATCTGCGCCAGCCAGGAGCCGCGCGTGCGCCGGCTGGTGACCGGCGGGGTGGGCGAGGGCGTGGTCGCCACCGGCGGGGTCGACACCCGCCACGTGCCCAGCGACGCCATCGTCGAGGCGCTGCTGACCGAGGATCCCTCGACCATCCGCCATCCGGCCGCCGTGCCCTTCCGCCTGTTCGCCGACGCCATCGGGGCCGATCGCAAGGCCCTGGCGGCCCAGGCCAGCGTCGTCCACGCCAAGCCGATCGCCCTGGATCGCATCACCGCCCCGACCCTGGTGGTCGCCGGCGACGACGACCCGCTGGCCGTGCGGCCCGAGCGGCTGGCCGACGCCATTCCCGGCGCGCGGTCGCTGCTGGTCGGCGGCGATCATCGCACGGCGGTGGCCAATCCGGCCTTCGCGCGGGCGATCGTGGAGTTCTTCGCGGAGTGAGGGCGAGGCAGAGTTCGGAGGCGGGCCTCAGCCCTCTATGCCTTCGGCCTCGAAGCCGGCGAACGGACTGAACACGACGCCGCCATCGGCAAGCTTGGCCGCGATCTGGGCCTGGGTCGGGTAATAGCCGGGAAACTCCGGCCAGGCCTCGGCGACGTAAGCGGCCCACTTGGACATCGGAAGCTCCAGCCCTTCGGGCAGGATTTCCTCGACGTCATGGCCCATGTCGAAGATGGCGAGCACGGCCTGCCTAACGGCCTGTTGCGGTTCGTCCGCGACGGTGAACGCCGTGACGTAGGCGCCGACGAGCGGGTGGGGCAGGGGATCCCGGCCGGCGCGGATCTTCAGCCGGACGCCGGAGATGAGAACATCCGGGCGCGAGGCCGGGCGTTTCAGCCGATCGAACAACCCCATGAACCGCCCCTTTCACCCCTTTTCGCCCCCGTGCGCACGCTCGGCGGCCGTCCGTCAGCCCTCCAGGAACTGCTCCACCTCGCGCTTGCCCGGCATGGACGGGGCGGCGCCCGGCTTCTGCACCGAGAGGGCGGCGGCGGCGTTGGCCTGTTCGACGGCCTCGCGCAGGTCGAGATTGGCCGACAGGCCCGCGGCCAGGGCGCCGCAGAAGCAGTCGCCGGCCCCGACGGTGTCGACGGCCTTGACCTTGCGGCCCTCGACCAGGAAGGCCTCGTCGCGACGCACGGCGGCGACGCCGGCCGAGCCCAGGGTGACGATGATCGTCTGGTCCGGGCGGCTCATCAGCTTGCGGGCGGCCTTGGAGACCTCTTCCAGCTTGGCCGGCTCATGGTCGAGGCGGGCGTAGGTGGCCAGTTCGGTCTGGTTCAGGATGAGGATGTCGGTCAGCGGGAACAGGGCCGCGCCCTGGGGCAGGGCGGGGGCGGCGTTCAGAACCCGCAGGCCGCCCTTGGCCGCGCCGGCCTTGAACAGGGCCTCGATGGCGGCGGCCGGGGTCTCCAGCTGGGCCAGGAGCACGCGCTGGCCTTCCAGCGGGGTGGCGGCCACCTGCTGGGGCGTGATCATCATGTTGGCGCCGCCGGTGACGACGATCATGTTCTCGCCGCTGTTCGACACCCAGACGTGGGCCTGGCCGGTGGGGGCGCCCGACAGCTCGACGACGTCGGCCACCTGCACGCCGTAGCCGGCCAGCTTGGCCTTCAGGCTGGAGCCGCTGTCGTCCTTGCCGACCGCGCCCATCAGGCGGGTGGGGGCGCCCATGCGGGCGGCGGCGACGGCCTGGTTGGCGCCCTTGCCGCCGAGGAACAGCTCCAGCGACAGGCCGGCCACCGTCTCGCCCGGCCGCGGCAGGTCGTCGACCCGCGCCACGGCGTCCAGATTGATCGAGCCCAGTACGAAAACGCCCATCGGTCTTGGTCTTCTGTTCTTGTCTTTGAAGAGTATAGCGTCAGCCGCCGCCGGCGCCGCGCTGGAAGCTTTCCACCAGGCTGCCGCAGACGAGTCGCCAGCCATCCACTAGCACGAAGAAGATCAGCTTGAACGGCAGGCTGACCGTGGCGGGCGGCAGCATCATCATGCCCATGCTCATCAGCACGCTGGCGACCACCAGGTCGATGACCAGGAACGGGATGAACAGCAGGAAGCCGATCTCGAAGGCGCGCTTCAGTTCCGAGATCATGAAGGCCGGGGTGACCACCTTCAGCGGGGTGTCCTGGGCGACCTTGGGCTTCTCGATCTTGGAGAGCCGGATGAACAGGGCCAGATCGTCCTCGTCGACCTGGCGCAGCATGAAGGTCTTCACCGGCCCGCCGGCGGCCTCGAAGGCCTGCGGCAACTCCATCTGCTTGTCGAGCAGGGGTTTGACGCCGGCGTCGTAGGACTGCTCGAAGGTCGGGCCCATGACGATGGCGGTGAGGAACAGCGCCAGGCTGATGATCACCGGGTTGGGCGGGCTCTGCTGCACGCCGATCGCCGTGCGCAGCAGGCCCAGCACCACGACGATGCGGACGAACGAGGTCGTCATGATGACGATCGACGGGGCCAGCGACAGCACGGTCAGCAGGCCGACCAGCTGGACGACCCGCTCGGTGAGGCCGGCGCCGGTGCCCAGGTTCACGTTGACCGCCGACTGGGCCATGGCGAAGGACGGGCCGAGCGTGGTGGCGAAGGCGGCCAGCACGGCGATGGCCGCGGCGCGGCGCAGGTCCTGCGGGTGGGCGCCGGTGAGGGACTTGAGCAGGCTCATCAGGCCACGGGCTCCGGCTGGGCGGGGGTCTCGGCGGAAGGCGTAGAAGAAAGGGCGGGAGAGGGCGCGGGGGCGCCGGCGGGCGTCCAGTCCAGCAGGCGGCCGTCGCCCAGCAGCACCAGGCGCTCTTCCCCGTCCATGCGGCACAGCACGAGGCGCCGGGCGGGGTCGAGCACCAGGGTCTCGACCACCTGCAGCCGGCGCTCGCGGCGCTTGGAAACCAGGCGGTTCAGGGTGTCGGGGCCGAATCGGCGCAGGGCCACGGCGGCCAGGCCGATGAGGCCCAGCGTGACGGCCAGCGCGGCGACGGCGCGGATGAGCAGAAAGACGTCCATGGCGCGCGGACAGGATTCCAAGAAGAGAAAGGACGCGGCGAGGCGCCGCATCCCTGGTGTGCCCTACGGGTATTAATGCCGAATTAACCCTGTTTCTTCACCATGATCCGCATGGGTCCCGACGACATTCCCCTCTTCGCGATGCTCAAGAGCCGGCTCGGCTATCTGAACGAGCGGCAGAAGGTCGTCGCCCAGAACGTGGCCAACGCTGACACCCCCGGCTACCAGCCGCGGGACCTGAAGGCCTACACCTTCCAGGCCTCGCTCGACGCCCAGGCGACAGGCTCGTCCTATCGCGGCGGCGGCGCGGCGCCGGTCGGCCCGGTGAAGATGCTGGCGACCAGCAGCGGCCACATGGCGCCGGCCACGACCGCCACCCCGTGGCGCTCGCCGACGGGCGCCGACAGCGAGACCACCCTCGACGGCAATTCCGTGAGCCTCGAGGACCAGATGCTCAAGATGACCGATGCGCGCATGAACTACGACGCGGCGGTTTCCTTCTATCAGCGCTCGCTGGCGATGCTCCGCACCGCCTCGCGCAAGCCCAACGGTTGAGGACGCGCTAGATGGCTGAAATTCGATCCCAGTCGACGGCGGCGATGGCCGTGGCGGCCAGCGCGCTGAAGGCCCAGCAGGGCCGCATGCGCATCATCGCCGAGAACATCGCCAACGCCAATTCGACGGCCCGCACGGCCGGCGGCGATCCCTATCGCCGTCAGGTGCCGGTGTTCCGCCCGACCAAGGTCGAGGGCGCCGAGGGCGTCAACATGATCCGCGTCGACGGCGACGAGAGCGCCTTCAAGACCGAGTACGACCCCGGCAACCCGGCCGCCGACGCCAAGGGCTACGTCAAGCTGCCCAACGTCGACACCCTGGTCGAGGCGCTGGACATGAAGGAGGCGCAGCGCGCCTACGAGGCCAACCTCAACGTGATCGAGACCGCGCGCAGCATGCAGTCGCGCACGCTCGACATCCTGAAGAAGTAGGGAGCTAGGGGATGATCACCGCGCTCGCCGCTTCCAAGGCCTACGCCGCCACCGGCTCGACGCCGCTGTCGCTGGGCAAGAGCTCCAGCGAACCCAAGAAGATGGACTTCGGCGACATGCTGAAGTCGGCCATGACCGACACGGTGCAGTCCTCGCGCCAGGCCGAGCACAAGATCGCCCAGCAGGCCGCCGGCAAGGCCGAGATGATCGACGTCGTCACCGCCATCTCGTCGGCCGAAGCCAGCCTGGAGACCGTGATCTCGATCCGCGACCAGGTGATCTCGGCCTATCAAGAGATCATGCGGATGTCGATTTGACGGATGGGGGTTAGGCCATAACCGCTTTGACAAAGCCTTAGGCCAAGATCACATTTCAATCATGGATGCGAACGTCGACATCGCCGAACTTGAGCGCCAGATCGCTGAGAAGGCCAAGGTGTTCGATCGAGACGTGACGTCCGATTTCGTTCATGTCTACGAAGATCCAGACGGAACCGAAAACCAGACGCTGATCGTGCAGGTCGCCGCCAAGCGTCTCGGTAGTGGGAAGGACTGGGTTCAGCACAGGCTGCGCTTTTCTCAGGCGATCCGCGACTGGTTGATCGCTCACGGCGACGAACGTTATCCCCTCGTTCAAATCTTCCAACCGGAGGAGTGGGCGCTGCGCAATGATTGACCCGCAGAGTCTGTTCGCTACCGCACGTCTGCTCCTTGGCGAGAATAATAAAGGCGCTCCAAATCAAACCCGGCTCCGCAGAGCGGTTTCGACCGCCTACTATGGTGTATTCCACTCCATTTTGCGGAGCGCCGCAGATGCATTCATTGGAGTCAATCAGAGATCATCGCCTCGATATGAAACCATGTATCGAGGGTTTGAGCATCGCCAAATGAAGGATGCTTGCCGTGAGGTAGACAAGCCGGCCCTGGCAACCAAGGCTGCAAAGGCGATGGGCGGTGGCCGCGTTTCTCAGGAAGTGCGCGACGTTGCGAGCATCTTCGTAACGTTGCAGGAGCGCCGACATTGGGCTGACTATGCGCCATCGGGCAAGATTACGCGGTCGGAAGCCAGAGACCTCGTCGATCAGGCTGAATGGGCGGTCGCGCAGCTAAAGGCGGCGAACAATGATGAACGGCGCAATTTTCTCGCCTATTTGATGCACGGCTCTCGCTAACAGAGCGACGCTGTCCTAGAGCGGCGGCAACAGCCCGGCCACGTCGATGCCGCGCAGGGCGGCGACGACGCCGGCCCAGACGGCGAGGTTGGCCAGCAGCATCAGGGCGACGGCGACGCGCAGGCGGCGTTGGACGAGCTTGCGGCGCTTGCGGGCCTTGAAACCGGGCATGGATAGGGCCGTGGCCATTGTTGTGCTCCTGATCAGCCCCCCCGTTAACCCGTATTAACGCGTCTGATTTGGCTTGGTGCAAGCGGGACGGCTTGTCGCAGCGGCCGCTAGCGCGGAAGGTGAGGGCGCATGAGCCCCGCCATCGTTCTCGAGAAAGTCGGCAAGACGCACGGCGACGCCGTGGCGCTGGAGGTCGTGGACCTGTCGATCGTCAGGGGTCAGTTCGTGGCCCTGGTCGGCGGATCGGGGGCGGGCAAGACCACGCTGCTCAAGACCATCAACGCCCTGGCGACGCCGACGACGGGCGTCGTGCGGGTGGACGGGCAGGCGGTCGGCGCGCTGGACGGATCGGCCCTGCGGCGGCGGATCGGCTACGTCTTCCAGGAGATCGGCCTCTTTCCGCACATGAGCGTCGCCGAGAACATCGGCGTGGTTCCGGATCTGCTGGGCTGGCCGAAGGCCGAGATCGCCGCGCGGGTGGACGAACTGCTCGATCTGGTGGACTTGCCGCGCGGGCTCGCCGGACGTAGGCCCTCGGCGCTGTCGGGCGGGCAAAGACAGCGGGTGGGCGTGGCCCGGGCGCTGGCCGGGCGGCCGTCGATCCTGCTGATGGACGAGCCGTTCGGGGCGCTGGATCCGATCACCCGCACCGCCCTGGGCGACGACGTGCGGCGGCTGCACGAGACCCTGGGGCTGACCACGGTGATGGTCACCCACGACGTGGCCGAGGCCCTGCTGCTGGCCGACCGGGTGGTGGTGCTGGAGCATGGGCGGATCATCGCCGACGCCGCGCCGCGCGACCTGATGGCCGGGCACGCCGATCCGCGCGTCGAGGCCCTGATGGCCGCCCCGCGCCGCCAGGCCGAGCGGGTGAGGGCGCTGCTGGATGGCTGAGTTGCTCGCGCTTCTGCCCCAGCGCCTGGCCTGGCACGCGGCGCTGTCGGCGGCCGCCTTGCTGCTGGGCCTCGCCGTCGCCCTGCCGCTGGGTTTCGCCGCAGCCAAGCGGCCGGGGCTGCGCTGGATCACGCTGGGCGCGGCGAGCCTGGTGCAGACCGTGCCGAGCCTGGCGCTGCTGGCGCTGTTCTATCCGCTGCTGCTTCTGCTTTCGAACCTGACCAAGGCGACGTTCGGCTTCGGCTTTCCGGCCCTGGGCTTCCTGCCGGCGTGGCTGGCTTTGGCGCTCTACGCCATGCTGCCGATCCTGCGGAACACGGCGGCGGGCCTGTCGGGCGTCGATCCGGCGGTGACGGAAGCGGCCAGGGGCGTGGGCATGACGCCGCGCCAGAGCCTGCTGCGGGTCGAGCTGCCGCTGGCCGCGCCGGTGATCCTGGCCGGCGTGCGGACGGCGGCGGTGTGGACCATCGGCGGGGCGACCCTGGCTACGCCCGTCGGCCAGACCTCGCTGGGCGACTACATCTTCTCAGGCCTGCAGACCGAGGCCTGGGACATGGTGCTGGTCGGCTGCGCGGGTTCGGCGGCGCTGGCCCTGGTCGTCGACCAGCTGCTGGGCCTGGTCGGGCGCGGGATCGAGCAGCGCCGACCCATGCTGTGGGGCGGAGCGCTGGCGGCGCTTGGACTCGGCCTGCTGGCGGCCCTGGCGCCGATCGCCGCGCCGGCCCTGACGCCGCGCCCGCAGGCCTATGTGGTCGGGGCCAAGAACTTCTCCGAGCAATATGTGCTGGCCGAGCTGATCGCGAGCCGGCTGGAAGGGCAGGGGGCGCGGGTCGAGCGGCGGATCAACCTGGGCTCGGCCGTGGCCTATCGCGCCCTGGCCGCCGGCGAGATCGACGCCTATGTCGACTATACCGGCACCCTGTGGGCCAACGTCCTGCACCGGACCGACAATCCCGGCCGCCAGGCGGTGCTGGACGCCCTGCGGACCGAGCTGAAGCGCCGCGACGGCGTGGTGCTGGCCGCGCCCCTGGGCTTCGAGAACGCCTACGCCTTCGCCATGAAGCGCCAGCAGGCCGAAAAGCTGGGCGTGAAGAGCCTGGCCGACTTGGCCGCCAAGGCGCCGGGCCTGGTCATGGGCGGCGACCTGGAGTTCTTTTCGCGGCCGGAGTGGAAGGCGGTCGAGACGGCCTATGGCCTGCGCTTCAAGGCCCGGCGGCAGTTCCAGCCGACCTTCATGTACCGCGCCCTGGCCTCGGGCGAGGCCGACGTGATCTCGGCCTTCTCCAGCGACGGGCGCATCGCCGCCGACGACCTGGTGGTGCTGGAGGATCCGAAGGGCGCGCTGCCGCCCTATGACGCGGTGCTGCTGGTGTCGCCCAGGCGGGCGGATGATCCGCGCCTGAAGGCGCTGGCGGCGCAGCTGTCGGGCAGCCTGTCGGTGCAGGCCATGCGGCAGGCCAACTACGCCGTCGATCGCGACAGCGACAAGCGCTCGCCCGCCGATGTCGCGCGCGAATTGAGCGACGACATTCCCTGAACGCCGTCCGCCCAAGCTTCGTTTGCGACGCTTTTGTGAATGGGGCAGGTTGCGCGCCATGAGCAAGCTTACCTCCCCCAGTACCTTGGCGTTGGCGCTTTCGGCGCTGGCCGGCGTCGCCCTATTCGCTTCCGTGCCCGCTCAGGCGGCAGACCAGGTGAAGCCCAATCCCAAGCTGGTGGTGGTGATCTCCATCGACCAGTTCAGCGCCAACCTGTTCGAACAGTGGCGCGGCCAGTGGAAGGGCGGCCTGGGCAAGCTGGGCCGCGAGGGCGTGGTCTATCCCAACGGCTACCAGTCGCACGGCATGACCGAGACCTGCCCGGGCCACTCCAGCCTGCTCACCGGCGCCTATCCCAACCGCACTGGCATCGTCGGCAACAACTGGTACGACCCCGAGACCGGCAAGAAGTCGTACTGCCTGCTCGACACCTCGGTGACCCTGGCCGCCCCGTCCGACCAGGATCCGGTCAGCGACAAGAACCTGATGGTCGGCACCTATGGCGACTGGCTGAAGGCGGTGTCGCCCAAGAGCCGCGTCTACGGCGTCTCGGGCAAGGATCGCGGCGCGATCACCATGGCCGGCCACAAGGCCGACGGCGCCTTCTGGTACCAGGCCGGCTACGGCTTCAACACCTTCGTGCGTCCCGGCGAGGACGCGGCGACCAAGCTTGCGCCCGTGGCGGCGATCAACGCGCGCCTGGCCGCCGAGCAGAAGAAGAAGCCCTTCGTCTGGACCTACGAGAACAAGGCCTGCGCCGCGCTCGAAAAGACCTGGACCACGGGCGATCGCACCTGGGACGCCAAGCTGCCGCGGCCGCTGCCGACCAACGAAGCCGAGACCCTGCGCGACCTGGCCGCCAGCCCCTATACCGACGCCGTGACGCTGGAGGCCGCCGCCGCCCTGCGCGACGAGTTCGGCCTGGGCGACGGCCCGCAGGTCGACGTGCTGACCGTCAGCCTGTCGGCCACCGACTTCATCGGCCACCGCTACGGCACGCGCGGTCCGGAGATGTGCGATCACCTGAGCCGCCTGGACGCGCGCCTGGACACCTTCCTCAAGCGCATCGAGAAGGCCAAGGGCGAGGTGCTGGTGGTGCTGAGCGCCGACCACGGCGGTTCGGACTTCCCCGAACGCCTGCACGACGAAGGCTATGACGTCAGCCGCATCGCCACCTCGGCCTGGCTGAAGGGCCTGAACGCCCAGCTGCGCACCGATCTGGCGCTGGACTACGACCCGGTGATCGCGCCGGGCGGCATCGACACCCTGGTGATCGTCGGCGCCGACAAGAAGGTGCTGCCGGCCACGGAACGCGCCCGCGTCGCCTCGGCGGCCCTGGCCCTGGTGCGCGGCCGCCCCGAGGTGGCCGAGGCCTATGAGATCAACGACCTGCTGACCACCCCGCCGGTCGCCAAGGGCACGCCGCCGGACGTGATCAGCGTCAAGGAACGCCTGCGCCGCAGCGCCTGGCCGGGCCGCTCGGGCGACATCCTGGTGGCCTTCAAGCCGAATCTGGTGCCGGCCACGGCTGCGGCGACCTATGTCGCCACCCACGGCACGCCCTGGGACTACGACCGTCGCGTGCCGATCCTGTTCTGGTGGAAGAGCGCGCAGGCCCGCGAACGCATCCTGCCGATCGAGACGGTCGACATCGCCCCGACCATCGCAGGCGTGACCGGCGTGCCGGTTCCGACCCCGATCGACGGTCGCTGCCGTCCGCTGGGCGCGGGTCACGATTGCTGATCTAGGGTTTGGAGGGGGAGCGCTGGCGGCGTTCCCCTTTTTCCGTAAAACCCCCGCGAAAGCGGGGGCCCAGGCTTTTTCTGAAACCCGTGTCGCTCGACGATAAAACACCTGGGTTCCCGCTTTCGCGGGGATTTTACGGTGTTTGGAATGTCGGAAAGCGCTGTCGTCCTAACGCGCGAGCACGAATCCCAGCACGTCGGCGCCGATGAAGGCGATGATGGCCCAGCCTATGGCCAGGCCGGCGAACGGGTGGCGCTGCCACCAGCGCAGCTTGATCTCGGAATGCATGACAGTTCCCCAACTGATGGATGCATTCTGTACGCGATCGGATAGTTTCGCCAGCAACTATCGGGCGGCGCCGTTAAGTAAACCCGTGTGGCGGGATGTCGCAGGCCCGCCGGCAACCTCGCAGCGACCATGCGCCGCGCCCGGCTTACGATCGGACGAGGCGTCGTGTTAACAGTCCCTAACTCCCTGTTAACCATGTCGAGCCCATGGTGCGGGCCGTACCAAAACCGTCCAGAGCGCCCGCAGAAAGCCCGTTCATGACCGGAGCCGAAGTCCTCGACGTGGGTCGCGACGCGATCTGGCTGACTTTGCAGCTTTGCGCGCCGGTGCTGATCGTCGGCCTGGTGGTCGGAGTGGCCATCGGCCTTTTCCAGGCCCTGACCCAGATCCAGGAACAGACCCTGGTCTACGCGCCCAAGATCGTCGCCATCTTCATCGCGCTGCTGCTGTGCCTGCCGCTGATGGGAGCCCTGATGTCGGGCTTCATGCGCCAGATCGCCGCCCGCATCGCGGCGATGTAGGGAAGGGCGGGGCGTGGACAGCTTCGCGACGACCGCTCAGGTCTATGTCGCCGGTCTGGTCTTCGCCCGGATCGGGGCCATGCTGATGCTGATGCCGGGCATCGGCGAGACGGCCGTGTCGCCGCGCATCCGCCTGGCCCTGGCGCTGCTGATCGCCCTTGTCATCACTCCGACGGTGGCCAAGGGCGTCGGTCCATTGCCGACCACGGTGGGCGGTCTCGCCGGCCAGCTGATCCACGAGATCCTGATCGGCCTGATGATCGGCGCGGTGCTGAAGATGTTCATGAGCGCCATGACCACGGCGGGCGAGATCATCTCGATGCAGACCACGCTGTCGTTCGCCCAGACCACCAACCCGATGGGCGTGCAGTCGAGCACGGCGGTGGCCACCTTCCTGTCGATGCTGAGCCTGACCCTGATCATGGCCACCGACCTGCATCACCTGTTCATCGCCGCGATGGCGCGGTCCTACGACCTCTTCCCGTTCACCAAGAGCGTGCCGGTCAACGACGCCGCCGCCCTGGCGGTGCGCACCGTGGCCCAGAGCTTCACCCTGGGCGTGCAGCTGGCCGCCCCGGTGATCGTGTTCTCGATCGTCTTCAACCTGGCGACGGGCCTGGTCGGGCGGGTGATGCCGCAGTTCCAGATCTTCTTCGTCACCTCGCCGCTCAGCGTGATCCTGGGTCTCTCGTTGCTCGCCCTTTCCCTGGGCGGCATCGCCATGGTGTGGAGCGATCGCTACCGCGATCTGCTCAACGTCTTCAGTTAGGAGGGCGCCGTGGCCGACGACACAGACGACGCCTCGAAAACAGAAGAACCGACACAGAAGAAACTTTCGGACGCCCGGAAGAAAGGCGACGTTCCCAAAAGTCCCGACTTCTCGCAGCTGGCCTCGCTGGCCGGCGCGTTCGGCGTCGTGGTCATCGCCGGCGGCTGGCTGGCGCGCGACCTGGTTTCGGCCTTGGTGCCGTTCATCGCCCACGCCGGCCAGATGGACGTCGAGGGCGGGGCCAATCTGATCGCCAAGAAGGTGGTGATGGCGGCGCTGCCGCCGCTGATCCTGGTGATGCTGGTCTCGGGCTTCATGGGGGCGGCGGCCAACATCGCCCAGTCGGGCTTCCTGTTCTCGGCCGAGAAGATGAAGCCGGATTTCGCCAAGCTGAACCCGCTGAAGGGCCTGGGCCGGATCTTCGGGCCGGACGGCCTGATGCAGTTCGCCAAGTCGGCCGTGAAGTTCATCGTCACCGGCATCATCGCCTGGTTCGTGCTCAAGCCCGACGCCAAGGAGGTGATCGGCTTGGTCGGCATGGACCCGGCGGCCATGCTCCCGCTGGCCATCGATCTCTGCAAGAAGCTGTTCTGGTCGGTGCTGATCTTCCTGCTGGTCACCGCCGGCTTCGACTGGTTCTGGCAGCGGATGCGCTTCAACAAGCGCATGCGCATGACCCTTCACGAGGTGAAGGAAGAGCACAAGCAGTCGGACGGCGACCCGCACATCAAGGCCAAGCGCCGGCAGATCCAGATGCAGCGCTCGCGCCAGCGGATGATGCAGGCCGTGCCCAAGGCGACCGTCGTCGTCATGAACCCGACCCACTACGCCGTGGCGCTGAAGTACGAGCAGGGCGAGACCCCGGCCCCGATCTGCGTGGCCAAGGGCGTCGACGAGCTGGCCCTGAAGATCCGCGCCCTGGCCGAGGAGTCCGGCGTGCACGTGCTGGAGGATCCGCCCCTGGCCCGCGCCCTCTACGCCGCCGTCGAGATCGATCAGCAGATCCCGGCCGAGCACTTCGAGGCCGTCGCCAAGGTCATCGGCTTCGTGATGAGCAACAAGAAGGCCAAGCGGCGCGCCTGGGCCGACTGACGGCCCGCCTGACCCTCTGGGCGCTTCTCCGGGATCATCGGGACATCACATTTCCGCCGTAGAATCAGAGACCTGCTTTCTGAACGCGCTCTTGCGCCGCGTAAGGAGTATCCTTACCGGACGAATCGTCGGGGCCTTCATCCCCGCCAAGTTGCAGAAGGATTTCGGTCGGCATGGCCGAGACGCCCGCGAAAGACATGACGGCGGCCCGCCGCCGCGCCGATCCCCTGATCTGGGGCGCGGCGATCTTCTTCGTCCTGGCCGCCGGCTTCGCCACGGCCCCGGCCCTGAGCGCCGGTCCCGCCACCCTGGCCGGCCTGCTGCTGCTGGCGGGCGTCGCCGGCGTGGCGATCCTGGGGCTGGTGGCGATCCGCGCCTCGGCCGCGCACGACAACGGCCTGGACGTGGCCGACAGCTTCATCGAGGCCCTGGGCGAGCCTGCGGCCCTGACCGTCGCCGACGGCCGCATCCTGGTGGCCAACCAGGCCTGGCGCGACACCATGGGCGAGGCCCGCCGCCTGCCCAAGGACGCCGCCCTGTTCTCGGCCCTGACCCGCGCCCGCAAGGGCGAGACCGCCGAGGCCCTGGTGGTGCTGGCCGGCCAGGAGCGCCCGGCCGTGGCCGCCCGCGTGGCCGGCGGCCGCCTGCTGGTGCGCCTGCCCGTCGCGGCCGAACCGGTGGCCGCCCCGCTGCCGCCCGTCGCCGTTCCCATTCCCCAGGCCGCGCCGCCGCCGCGCGCTCTGGACGCCTTCTCCGGCGCCTCGCCGTTCGGCGCGGCCCTGCTGGAGGGGCTGGATCCGTTCAACTCTCAGGTGCTGGAGGCCAATCCGGCCCTCTCGGCCATGACCGGCGCGGTGCGCGCGGGCATGACCCTGGGCGAGCTGATCGACCCGCCGTCGCGCACCGAGGCCGAGACCCGCCTGGCCGAGGGCAAGGCCGGCCCCTTCGAGGTGCGGCTGGCCCGCGATCCCTCGCGCATCGCCCACCTCTATCTCTACCGCGCCGAAGGGCGGCTGGTGGCCTATCTGATCGACGTGTCGGAGCAGAAGCAGATCGAGCTGCAGCTGGCCCAGGCTCAGAAGATGCAGGCCATCGGCCAGCTGGCCGGGGGCGTCGCCCACGACTTCAACAACCTGCTGACGGCCATCCAGCTGCGCCTGGACGAGCTGCTGCACCGCCACCCGGTGGGCGACCCGTCCTACGAAGGCCTCAACGAGATCCGCCAGACCGGCGTGCGCGCCGCCGACCTGGTGCGCAAGCTGCTGGCCTTCTCGCGCAAGCAGACCGTTCAGCGCGAAGTGCTTGAGCTGGGCGAGCTGATCTCGGAGTTCGAGGTCCTGCTGCGCCGCCTGCTGCGCGAAGACGTCAAGCTGATCACTGACTACGGCCGCGACCTGCCGCAGGTGCGGGCCGACAAGAGCCAGCTCGAGACGGCGGTCATGAACCTGGCCGTCAACGCCCGCGACGCCGTGCGCGCGGCCAAGGGCGGCGGCGTCGTGCGCATCCGCACTGCGCGCCTCAACGAGGACGAGGCCCGTAGTCTCGGCTTCCCCGGCGCCGAGGGCGACCAGGCCTTCATCGAGGTCAGCGACGACGGTCCGGGCATCCCGCCCGAGGTGATGGGCAAGATCTTCGACCCGTTCTTCACCACCAAGCCGGTGGGCGAGGGCACGGGCCTGGGCCTGGCCACCGTCTACGGCATCGTCAAGCAGAGCGACGGCTGGATTCACGTCCACAGCCGTCCGGGCGAGGGCGCGGCCTTCCGCATCTTCCTGCCCGTGCACGAGCCGACTCCGGCCCAGGCCGCCGCCGCGGCCGTCGTGGCCGCCGAGCCGCCCAAGCCCCGCGCCGCCCGCGACCTGTCGGGCGCCGGCCGCATCCTGTTCGTCGAGGACGAGGACGCCGTGCGCGGCGTCGCCGCCCGCCTGCTGCGCGCCCGCGGCTACGAGGTGCTGGAGGCCAGCGACGGCGAGGAAGCTCTGGTCATCGCCGAGGAGAACGCCGGCAAGATCGACCTGCTGATCAGCGATGTGATCATGCCCGGCATCGACGGCCCGACCTTGCTGAAGAAGGCGCGCGGCTATCTGGGCAACGCGCCGGTGATGTTCATCTCCGGCTATGCCGAGGCCGAGTTCAGCGACCTGCTGGAAGGCGAGACGGGCGTGACCTTCCTGCCCAAGCCGATCGACATCAAGACCCTGGCCGAACGCGTGAAGCAGCAGCTGCAGGCGGCGTGAGGACAACGGCCCTGGCTTGAGATAGGGTGAGCCATGGCCGATGGTTTTTCCTTCGATGTCGACGCCGATCTCGCCGAGCGATTGTCCGCCGCCGCGGCCGACGCCGGCGTATCGCGCGAGGCCTATGTACGGGGGCTCCTGGAGCAGGAGACCCATGGCGGGTCCGACTGGGTCATCGCGCGGGCGCGGGCCTACGATTTCGATCGGACCGGCGAGGCGATGACGATCGACGAGGCGTTCGCGGAGTTGGACTCCGAGATCGCTGAGAAGAAAACCCGCTAGCTCTTCTGTCTCCTCCATTTCGTCATCCCGGAAACGGCGAAGCCGTTATCCGGGACCCAGGGGACTGGACGCGGCGCTTGGGTTCACCGCCTGAGCGGTCGCCGGCGTGGCGCGGCGGCCCCTGGGTCCCGGCTCTTCGCTACGCTTCGGCCGGGATGACGATATGGGGGAGCTGCGAAAGGTGGCTGATCATCCCCGTCGCAGCAGCACCGTCGGGCTTTCCTTGTAGGTCGTGCGGGTCTGTTCGACGAAGCCGGTCTTGGCCGCCAGGGCCAGGGAGGCGGCGTTGTCGGGGTGGATGATGCAGACGACGGGATCGGCGCCCCAGCGGGTTTCGCCCCAGGCCAGGCCCGCGTTCACGGCCTCGGTCCCGAAGCCCTGGCCGTGCATGCGGCTGGCCAGCACCCAGCCCATCTCCGGCAGGCCTTCGAAGGACGGGATGATGTCGCGGTGGAAGTCGGCGAAGCCGACCTCGCCGACATAGCGGCCGGTGGCGGTCTCGCGCACCGCCCAATAGCCGTAGCCGAGCAGGGCCCACAGGCCCCGGGCGCGCAGCAGCCGCGCCCAGCTTTCCTCGCGCGTCGAGGCCCGGCCGCCGACATAGCGATAGACCTCCGGATCGGCCCACATGGCGACGCTGTCGTCGAAGTCGGACAGCTGCGGCGGGCTGAGCGTCAGCCGCGCGGTGACCAGGACGGGCGGGGCGGAGGCGCGGGGGGCGATATCGTCGAGGGGCGGCATCGGGGTCCGGGTTTGCGGAGGAGCGACGGCGCAGCCTATATCGCTGTGCAGCACTAGGGGACCCGCAAGTTCATGACCTCGCCGCAGGACGCCGTCGCCGCCCGCCGCAAGCTCACCAACCGCCTGATCGCGGGCAAGGACGCGGGCCGGCTGGTCCCGTTCTTCCTGCCCGACGCCAAGCTGATCGCCGGCGACGGCTCGCTGCTGCTGGGGCGGGACCAGATCATCGAGGCCTTCGCCGGCCAGTTCGCCGACCGCGACTTCGTCTCCTATGTGCGCAGCAGCGAACTGATCGAGCTCGACGCCGACGGCGCGCGGGCGGCCGAGCGCGGGCGCTGGGTCGGGACCTGGAAGGGCGAGGGCGCGACCCAGAGCGGAACGTATCTGGCCACCTGGCGCAAGATCGCCGGGCAGTGGGTCATCGAGAACGAGCTGTTCGTGACCCTCTCTTAGGAACCTCCCCCTCTGGGGGAGGAGATCGCGTCAGCGATCGGAGGGGGGCGAAGCTATCCGCCTAATCGAAAGCTGAAAACTTCCCCCCACCGGCCTTTGGCCGCCTCCCCCAGAGGGGGAGGTTCGTCAGCGCCGCTTCCTCGGCGCGGGCTTCGAGGCCGCGTCCACCACGGCGCCGGCGCCCGCTCCGACGACCGCGCCCACCGGGCCGGCGACGACAGCGCCGGCGATGGCGCCGGTGGCCGCGCGCTGTTCCATGTTGTGGCCGCAGGCCGAGGCGAGGGCGGCCAGGGCGAGGATCGCGGCCAGGCGCGGGACGTGCGGCGTGAGACGGGTCATGGGGCTTTCCGAACGGCGAATTTACCGCACGGGTTAACGGTGAGGCTTGGTCGGGGTTCCGACAGAGCGGAACGAACGCGTCGAAAATCCCGCTGCTGCGGCGTTTTCTCGCGCGTCGAGGTTTTTCCTGTGAATCAAAGTGTTAATAGCGCGCAAAGCCGAAAAGCCGGGCAAAATCAATGCCGCAGTGCAGCATGCGCTTGCGACTCGGTCATAGTTCGGTCATAAGGCGAGGCATAAGCAGGATCTCGACCTTATTGCGAACGGTCGAACCTCGCTTCCAGACCGGCCCGATAGTGCTTTTTCCGGGTGTCTTGGAAGTGTTTTTGTCGGGGGGCCGGAGCGCCCTCGTCGCGCAGGACGCAAGTTTTGTTTATCAAGTCGCAGACGTGCGCTGACGCGCGCGGGCTGATCGGCGCCGTTTTGGTTGGATCCGTCACGGGTCTGGCCTTGGGCGGCGTTTATCTGGCGGGGGGCATGGCCCAGACCGCCTCTCAGCACGCTCGCGTTACGCGCCTGGCCGACGGCGCCGCCGGAAGTTATTCCGAAGCGGCGCTGCATCAGGCCGCGTCTCGCATGGACGCCGGGGCGCTCGCCATCGCCCGCCGCCATGACCCCTATACCGTCGCCGGCGACGCCCAACGCGATCGCCAAGCTTCCCTGCTCGCCGCCCGCCTTCAGAGCGGCGGCGAAAAGTCCGACGACCAACCGCTTCTGCTGCGCGCCAGCCTCGGCGGCGCGTTCAGCCCGGCCGCCGCGCCGTTCCACCTGACCAGCGCCCTCGAAAGCTCGCGCGAACTCGAGTGCCTGGCCCAGGCGGTCTATTACGAAGCCCGGGGCGAGACGCCCAGCGGCCAGGCCGCGGTGGCTCAAGTAGTCTTAAACCGCGTACGCCACCCTTCGTTCCCCAAGTCGATCTGCGGCGTCGTGTTCCAGGGCGCCTACGCCCGCACCGGCTGCCAGTTCAGCTTCGCCTGTGACGGCTCCATGCGCAGCCCGCACGAGCGCGGCGCCTGGAACCGGGCCAAGAAGGTCGCCTCGCGCGCCCTGGCCGGCACGGTGATGTCCGAGGTCGGCTCGGCCACCCACTTCCACACCACGGGCGTCGCCCCCAACTGGGGTCCGCGCCTGATGCGCGTCGCCCAGGTCGGCATGCACGTCTTCTACCGCTTCGGCGGCCGCGCCGGCGCGCCGGGGGCCTTCACCGGCCAGCCGCGCCCCTCGACCGTGGACGACCTGCCCGACGCGCCCGTCCTGACCTCTCTGCCCCAGGCCCCCACGGCCGACGGCAAGCCGGTGATCTACGTCGCCAGCGCGCTCTCCGTCGCCAAGACGGTCGAGGGCGGCATGGGCGGTCCGGAGAAGGTCGGCCCCGAGCCGGCCTCGGCCCCGGCCATGCACCCGACCAAGACCGGCGCCGACAAGTCCGACGTCAGGCCGGTTGCGGTTGCGACCGGAGCCGGTTCCTGAGGAACCCGGGGGCCAGGCGGGCCATGAACCGCATCTGCCTGGCCCGCTTTCCCACCAGATAATAGAGCTCGCGGCCGTGGGCCGCCTGCCACACCGTCTGCGCCGCCTCATCGACGCCGTAGACGGGCATGCCGCTTTTGCGCAGCTCCTCGCCCATGTCGATGTTCTTGCCCGGCTGGGAGTTGTGCAGGATCGGCGTCTCGACGAACCACGGCATGACGCAGGCCACGCCCACGCCGTGGGGCGCGAACTCGGCGTCCAGCGCTTCCGACAGGCCCCGCACCGCGAACTTGGTGGCCGAATAGACCGCCAGGCCCGGCGCGCCATAGATCCCCGCGCACGAAGCCATGTTGAGCAGCCGCCCGCCGCCCGGCGTCGCCTTCAGGAAGGGCAGGCCGGCCCGCGCGCCGTTGATCACGCCGCGGATGTTGACCGCCAGCATCAGGTCGTCGCCCTCGGGATCGATCTCGGCGAAGGCCCCGAAGCGGGCCACGCCGGCGTTGTTGAACAGCACGTCCAGCCGTCCGCCCGAACGGCTCGTGAAAGCCTGGAGCGCCGGGGTCCAGGCCTCGCGGTCGCGCACGTCGAGGGGATGGACCCAGGCGTCGTCGACGCCGATCTCGGCCTGGGCGCGGGCGAGGCCCGCCTCGTCGATGTCGGACAGGCCGACCAGCCAGCCTTCGCGGGCGAAGCGCCGGGCGCTGGCCAGACCGATGCCGCTGGCCGCCCCGGTGATGAAGATCGCCTTGCGCGCCGCCATGGCCGTCTCCCCGTCGTTGTTGATTATCGCCGATCAGACAGCGACCGACGGGGAGGGGTCAAGATGACTTGGAGTTTTAGGGGGATCAGTCGTCGCTCTGGTCGTCGGTCTCGGCCGGCGGACCGTTCTTCTTGATCGACTCGATGGCGTTCTTGGCGCCGGCCTTCGAGGAATAACCCTCGGTCCAGAAGATGTTCTCGCTGTTGTAGACGAAGTAGGCGACGAACTCGCCGGCCTTGTTCTTCTTGATCACGAACTTATGGGCCATCTGGAACTCCCACGATGATGGCGGGCCGTTGGTCGGCCAGCCGACGGATGGGAGCCTCGCGCTCCGGATGCGTTGGTGTCAACCGCGTTGCCGTGACGCTCGGGGCGCCGGATGATGCCGCTTGCACCAAGCGGACGGGATCTCGATGAGCGCCGAAAAACTGGACCACCTGTCGCGCACCCTGCTGGGCGTGTCCTATGGCGATCTCACCGAAGTCCAGCGCAGCGTCATCGACCTGATCGCCGCCGAGGCCCCGACCGCCGTCGCGCCGAGCCTGCGCGAGAAGGAGGGCACCTATTGGGAGCGGCTGGCCGACAAGGTGGCGGCGGTCGGCGGCTCCTGGGGCTTCATCGGCAGCTTTTCGGCGATCCTGGCGGCCTGGGTGATCCTGAACCTGGCGCTGATGCCGTTCCACAAGGCCTTCGACCCCTATCCCTTCATCTTCCTGAACCTGGTGCTGTCGACCCTGGCGGCGATCCAGGCCCCGATCATCATGATGAGCCAGAACCGCCAGGCCACGAAGGATCGCGAGGCGGCCGAGCACGACTATGTCGTCAACCTGCGCGCCGAGCTGGAGATCATGCGCCTGCACGACAAGCTCGACGCCCTGCGGGTGGCCGAGCTGTCGGAGATGGCGCGGGCCAATGCGGTGTGCCTGGACGAGTTGCGGGCCGAGGTCAGGGCGCTGCGGGGTTAAACCTCTCCCGTAAAATCCCCGCGAAAGCGGGGACCCAGGCTTTTTCTGCAGCCCGCCGTGCTCGACGATAGAACACCTGGGTCCCCGCTTTCGCGGGGATTTTACGGGTGAAAGGTCACCCTGCCTTCGCCGCGCGCCTCAGCGCCTGGGGCGGCTGGCCGTAGACGCGGATGAAGGCGCGGCGCATGCGTTCGGAGTCGCCGAAGCCGGATTCCAGCGCGATGTCCTCGACCTGCAGGGGCGCGCTGTCGAGCAGGGCGCGGGCGGCTTCGACACGCAGGCGCTCGATGGCCTTGGCGGGCGTGGCGCCGGTCTCGGCGGTGAACAGGCGGGCGAAGTTGCGCGGGCTCATGGCGGCGCGCTCGGCAAGTTCCTCGACGGTCAGCGGGCGGGCCAGGTTCTCGCGGGCCCAGGCCAGCAGCGGATCGAAGCGGCCGCCCTTCATCTCCAGCAGGGCCGAGAACTGCGACTGGCCGCCCGGACGGCGGTGATAGACGACCAGTTGCTGGGCGGTGCGCTTGGCGATCGCTTCGCCCAGGTCGGCGCCGATCATGGCCAGGGCCAGGTCGATGCCGGCGGTGATGCCGGCCGAACTCCAGATCGGGCCGTCCTGCACCCAGATGCGGTCGGCCTCCAGCCGCACGCCGGGAAAGCGGCGCTGGAAATCCTTGGTGCGGCTCCAGTGGGTGGTGGCGCGTTTGCCTTCCAGCAGGCCGGCGGCGGCCAGGACGTAGGTTCCCGAACAGACGCTGGCCGTGCGCCGGGCGGTGCGGGCGGTTTCGCGGACGTAGGCGAGGGTGGTCTCGCAGGTCGCCGGGGCCTTCACCCCGTCGCCGCCGGAGACCAGCAGGGTGTCGAAAGCCGGGGCCTTGTCGAAGGGCAGGGTGTCGAAGGCCGCGCCGGAACTGCTGGCCGTCCAGCCGCCGTCGCGCGAGACCAGGAACAGGCCGTAGGCGCCGGGATCGAAGCGGGCGGCGATCTCGAAGGCCGAGATCGGGCCGGCGGCGTCCAGAAGCTGGAAGCCGGGATAGACCAGCATGCCGACGGCGCGAGGCATTGATTGACCCTGTCTGGCGGTAATGTCTGGCGGAAATCGAGGGATCTCCGTCATTTCCGCCGAACGCTACCTGGGAGACCCTTGGTCGTCAAATGAGGAGGGCTCTCCATGACCGACCAGATCCGCATCGTTTTCGCCCTGTTTCCGGGCGTGACCCATCTCGACTTCACCGGCCCGCACCAGATCCTGGCGCGGCTGCCGGGCGCCAAGATCACCGTCGCCAGCCTGGAGGGCGGCGAGGTCGAGGCCGACGGCCTGATCTTCGCCCATCTGACGCGGCTCGACCAGATCGAGGCGTGCGACATCCTCTGCATTCCCGGCGGTTTCGGCGTGACCCAGGCGATGGGCGACGCGGCGTTCCTGGATCAGGTCAAGCGGCTGGCCTGGAGCGCGCGCTACGTCACCAGCGTCTGCACCGGTTCGCTGGTGCTGGCGGCGGCGGGGCTGCTGGAGGGCAAGCGGGCGGCCTGCCACTGGGCTTGGCGCGACCAGCTGGCCCTGTTCGGCGCGATCCCCGACGAGCGCCGGGTGGCCCGCGACGGCCGCTTCGTCACCGGCGGCGGGGTGACGGCCGGCGTCGACTTCGCCCTGACCCTGGTCGCCGAGATCGCCGGCCCGGGCGTGGCCCAGGCCATCCAGCTGGCGGTGGAATACGCGCCGGATCCGCCGTTCCAGTCGGGCCGGCCGGAGCTGGCCCCGCCGGAGGTGCTGGCGAGGGTGCGGCGCATCTATGACAACGGCATGGACGAGCGCGTGGCGGCCGCCGTGGCCGCGGCGGCGCGTTTGAAGGGGGAGGTGGTTCCGGCTTGAGCAAGCCGTCCCCTGAACTCCCGTCATTCCCGCCCTTTTGGCGGGAAACCCTGCTTCCGTCCGCACGGGCGGCGCAAGCGGCGTGCTCAGCACGCCGCCTCACTCTCACCTGCGGCTGACAGAGAGGTTCCCGCCACAAGGGCGGGAATGACGGGAAGAAAGTAGGGGGGGAGAGGCGCTAACCCACCTGCACGCCCGTCATCGAGATCGCCGCGAAGACGTCGTCGGCGAAGAACGACACCGGCTCGTCCTTCTGCTGCGCGCCCAGCACGTAGAGCAGGGGCAGGTAGTGCTCGGCGCTGTTGATCGATAGGTCCGCGTCGGGACCCAGGCTTTCCCAGTCGATCAGCGGCTGGTGGTCGCCCGAGGCGATCAGGGCCTTGGCGGTCTCGTTGAAGCGCGGCGCCCAGTCGGGGGTCTCGCCGGTGCGGAAGTTCACGGCCCGCAGATTGTGGACGATGTCGCCGCTGCCGATGATCAGCACGCCCTCGTCGCGCAGGGCCGCCAGGCGGCGGCCGGCCTCGTAGTGCCAGGCGGCGCTCTGGCCGCGATCCAGGCTGACCTGCACCACCGGCACGTCGGCGTCGGGATACATCGGACGCAGCACGCTCCAGGCGCCGTGGTCGAGGCCGCGGGTCGGATGCTGCACGGTGCGCTGGGGTGAGAGTAGTTCGGCGGCGCGGGCGGCCAGGGCCGGATCGCCCGGCGCACGGTACTGCACGTCGAACAGCGCCTGGGGGAAGCCGCCGAAGTCATGGATGGTTTCCGGACGCTCCGAGGCGCTCAGCGCCGTGCCGCCCATGGTCTCCCAGTGGGCGCTGACCATCAGCACCGCCTTGGGGCGGGGAAGGTCGCGGCCCAGCTGCGCCCAGGCGCGGCTCCAGGCGTTGTCCTCGATGGCGTTCATCGGCGAGCCGTGGCCGATGAAGAGGGCGGGCATGCGGGTCATGGCGGCGAAGTCCAATTAGATACTTGTACGGTTACAGATGGGGGCTCGCGCGTCGGTGGTCAAGCATGGCCCAGCGCGACCTTCCGCCGCTTCCCCCCGGGGCTCGGCTTTGTTAAGGCCACGGGCGTGAGCAGTCCGTCGTCATCCTCGGAGTCGGTCCCCCCGTCCGACGCCGCGCCCAGAGTCGCCCCCGTGGCGCCACCAGTCGCGTCACCCGTCGTCCACGCCTCCCGTCCGGCCACCCGCGGCGGCGCGCTGGACCTTCTGCGCCTGGTCGCCGCCCTGCTGATCGTGGTCTACCACTTCGGCGCCGAGAGCCCGCTGCGCATCGAGCGCTTCCACCCGGTGTTCGCGCGCGGCTATCTGGCCACGGACTTCTTCCTGATGCTGTCGGGCTACGTGCTGGGCCGCGCCTACGGGCCGTCGGCGATCTCGGGCCGCATCACCCACTTCCAGTTCTGGCTGCGCCGCGCGGCGCGGGTGTGGCCGGGCCACCTGATGGTGCTGGCCGCCATGGCGGGCCTGGTCTTCACCCTCAACGTCATCGGCACCGACGCCCACAAGCCTTCGCGCTTCGCCTGGGACCAGCTGCCGCTGCAGGCCATGCTGATGCACGCCTGGGGCTTCAACAGCGACGGCTGGAACCTGCCCAGCTGGTCGCTGTCGGCGCTGATCGTCTGCTACGCCCTGTTCCCGTGGTTCTGGCGGGCGGCCAACCTGACCCGGCGGCCGTGGCTGCCGATCGTGCTGGCCGCCGCCGTGGTGGTCGCCTTCGACGTCGCCTCGCGCCGGACCAACGGCTTCGGCTTTTCGGACGTGTCGATCGGCCTGTCGGACCTGCCCTTGCGCATCGGTGTGCTGCGGGCCCTGCCGCTGTTCCTGCTGGGCCTGTGCCTGGCGCGGGCGGTCGAGCTGAACTGGCCGACGGAAAAGGCCGCCAAGATCCTGCTGACCCTGGGCTGCGCGGGCCTGGTGATCCTGCAACTGATCGGCCGCTTCGACCTGCCCAGCCTGGTGTGCCTGGCGGCCATCATTCTCGGCGCCGGCCGCCTGCCGGTGAAGCATCCCCAGGCCTGGATCGAGGAGGGCGCCAAGCTCTCCTTCGCCCTGTTCATCACCCACATTCTCGTGGGCGTGATCTACTGGAGCGCCGTGCACAAGCTGATCGACAGCGTGCCGATCGGCATCGGCTGGCAATGGCTGATGTGGATCGCCGGCTTCCCGCTGGCCATCGGGGCTGCCTGGGTGTTCCACACCTTCATCGACCAGCCGGTGCAGGACCGGATCATGCCGTGGGTGCGGGGCAGGGGGCGCTAGAAGCGCTGAGCGGCCTGAAGCGGCCTCTGCTCAGGTCGTTAGGACTGGGCCTGGAGCCGCTTCGATTGTCGCCGGCGTTGATTGCAGGATCTTGTGTTGGACGGTTGAGAGCCGCCCAACCAGACGTACGAAGAGCACGCAGGCGACGAGGCTCAGGATCGCCCCTATCGTTTGGGTGAAGATCGCAAGGCGCAGCATTTCGATATTCTCCGCCTTCATTTCCCATCGGCCGCCGGCTCGTTCGATCAGCCAAGCAGCCACCCAGAATCCCCACCAAGTGTTGATGAAGGTTGGCGTCTGCTCCTCTCGCCAGGAAGTTGGATTAGCGCTGACGCGCCAAACTTCGCTGACGGCTGTGAAGGGCTTGAACAGGTTGGCGACCGGCACGAAGAACCAACCCACCGCCCAGGGTGGGGACACCGAAAGATCGTTGGCCAGCACATGAGCGTTCATGCTGACGCGATAAATCCATTTGAGAGCTAGGAAGCCGCTGAGCGCCCATATGATCACCAAGATCAGGCCGGTGGAAACATCAAGAACCTCGATTGTTTCCATGCCTGGTGGCGGGGTCAGCCAATCAGCGGCCATGTCGTTGGGGTAATGACCTAACGCGTAGCCGCGCACCACTGAAACGATCAGGATAGCGACCAGCACGGCCGCCTTGACCCAAGTCCACGCCACAACGGCCTTGGCTAGGGGCGCGGGGGACCGCGCCACGTAGGTTTTCGTCGTGTTCGACATCGCCCGCCCCCTAAATACCCATCCGCCTCATAGGGGGCGTCGTGCGTATGTGGCAACCTGTGGGCGAGCGTTCAGGCCGCGTCCAGGCCGATATCCAGCACCGGCGCCGAGTGGGTGAGCGCCCCGACGCTGATGACGTCCACGCCGGTTTCGGCGATGGCGCGGACGGTGGTGAGGTTCACCCCGCCCGAGGCCTCCAGCACCGCGCGGCCCTTGGCCAGCGACACGGCCGCCTTCAGGTCGTCGAGGCTGAAGTTGTCGAGCATGACGACGTCGGGGCCGTGCTTGAGGGCGTCTTCCAGCTGGTCCAGGCCATCGACCTCGACCTCGACCTTTACGAGGTGCCCGGCGAAGGCGCGGGCGCGGCGGACGGCTTCGCCGACCCCGCCGCAGGCGGCGACGTGGTTGTCCTTGATCAGGATCGCGTCGTCGAGGCCGAAGCGGTGGTTGACCCCGCCGCCGCAGCGCACGGCGTATTTCTCAAGCGCGCGCAGGCCCGGCGTGGTCTTGCGGGTGTCGACGATGGTGGCCCCCGTGCCCTCGACGAGGCGCACATAGGCGCGGGTCAGGGTGGCGATGCCCGACAGACGGCCCAGCAGGTTGAGCCCCGTGCGTTCGGCCGCCAGCACGGCCCGGGCGTTCCCTTCGGCGCGGGCCAGCACCGTGCCCGGCGCGGCGTCGGCGCCGTCGGGCGTGACGACCTCGAAGGTCGCGGTCGGATCGAGGGCGAAGAGGGCCAGGCGGGCGCAGGCCAGACCCGAGACGCGGCCGTCCTGGCGGCTGGCGAACACCACCGACAGCCGGGCGTCGGCGTCGATGCAGGCCAGGCCCGTGATGTCGCCGGCGCGGCCCAGATCCTCGGCCAGGGACAGATCGACGATGGGGCGGACGAGAAGGTCGGGCAGCGGCTCGATGCGGGGCAGGACGGTCAAAACAGCTCCGACAACGGAATGCGGACTTCGGGGGCGAACAGCGGCGACACGGCCGCGGCCTCGCCTTCGTGGACAGCGGTCTGGCCCCAGCTGCCGTCGGGACGCGGCTGGCTGAAGACGGTCAGGCGGCGAGCTTCCGGCTCGGCGACCCAGTATTCCGGCACGCCGGACTTGGCGTAGAGGCGGCTCTTCACTGTCAGGTCGTTTCCGAGCGACGAGATCGAGACCTCGACCACCAGAACGGCGGCGTCGGCTTCCGCGTACTTTCCCGCCGGGGCCCTGGCGACGAGAACGTCCGGATCAGGAGCGCTGTAACGTCCGAGCTTGAGCGTGGAGCCGGCGAAGACCTTCAGCGCCGAGGGGGGCGAAAGCCCGCGTATCGCGCTCTTGAGCGCCGCGCCGACATTGAGCGTGACTTCACCGTGATCCAGGGAGGCCGGCGCCATGTGGATGATCTTCCCCTCGATCAGTTCGACGTGGCCGGAGACGTCGTCGAACACCCCAGCCTGATCCATGCGCTCGTACTGGTCGAAGTCGAACAGGAACTCGGTGTCGCCGCGCTCTTCGAAACCCGCGTTGGTCGCCGTCATGGTCGCGTCTCCGTTCCCCTTACGTACCACTATTCCGCGGCGTGGCGCAAACCGGCCTGGACGGGGTCGAGGGTGACGAAGGTGCGAACCGGATCGGCCTTTTCGGGGAAGTCCGAACGGTAGTGACCGCCTCGGCTTTCCTGGCGGGCGAGGGCCGCGTCGACGATCAGGCGGACGGCGACCAGGGGCGGGCAGGGGCCGTACGCGGCCTCCAGCGCGGCGACCTCGCCTTGCAGGCGGGCCAGGCCCTCGGCGTCGCGGATGACGCCGGCGTCGCGACTCATGGCGCGGCGCAGGGTCTGGAAGGCCTCGTCCGGCAGGTCGGGCAGGGGCGCGAGCGACACTGGCTCGCCGCCGGTAGCAGCCTCGGCCGCCGCGGCCCGGCCGGCGCGGGCGCCGAACACGGCCGCTTCGAGCAGGCTGTTGGAAGCCAGGCGGTTGGCGCCCTGCACGCCGGTGGAGGCGCATTCGCCAGCGGCGTAGAGGCCGGGCAGGCTGGTGCGGCCGTCCAGATCGGTGGCCACCCCGCCCATGTGGTAGTGCACGGCGGGCGTGACCGGGATCATCTCGCGACGCGGGTCGACGCCGGCGCTCTGGCAGGCCTCGAACACGGCCGGGAACTCGTGCGGGAAGTGGGCGCCGACCGCCGTCGTGGCGTCGAGGAAGGCGCCGCGACCGGCGGCGCGCTCGGCGTGGATGGCGCGGGCCACCACATCGCGCGGCGCCAGTTCCTTGGCCGGGTGGTAGTCGGCCATGAAGGCGCGGCCATCGGTGTTGCGTAGGATCGAGCCTTCGCCGCGCAGGGCCTCGGTGGCCAGGGGGGCGGGATCGCGGCCGATGTCGATGGCCGTGGGGTGGAATTGCACGAACTCCGGGTCGGCGATCTCGGCGCCGGCCAGGGCGGCCAGGCCCAGGCCCTCGCCGCGCACCTGGGTCGGGGTGGTGGTGACGGCGTAGAGGCCGCCGACGCCGCCGGTGGCCAGGATCACGGCCTTGGCGCGAACTTCCACGAGCGCGCCGTCGATATCGGCGAGCACCCCGACCACGCGGCCGGCAGCGTCCTGGAGGAGGCGGCGGGCGCGGGCGTTCTCGCGGATCTGGATGGTCGGCGTGGCGCGAACCGTGGCGATGACGGCGGCCATGATCGCGGCCCCGGCCCCGTCGCCGCCGACGCGGGCGACGCGGGCCTTGGAGTGGGCGGCCTCGAGGCTGAGCACGAAGTCGCCGTCGGCTTTGCGGTCGAAGGGGGCGCCGAGCGCCGCCAGGGCGCGGACGGCGGCGGGGCCTTCACGGGTCAGCAGCGCCACGGCGTCGCCGTCGCACAGGCCGGCGCCGGCGGCGATGGTGTCTGCGGCGTGCAGCGACGGTGTGTCGTCGCCGGCCAGGGCGGCGGCCAGGCCCCCTTGCGCCCAGGCGCTGGAGCAGCCGGTCGCCAGCGGCGTCGGCGAGAGCACCAGGGCGGTCTTCGCCGCCAGCGCCGCGCTGAGGCCGGCAAGCCCCGCCCCGAGGATGACGGGGCCGTCGAAGGTGATGCGTTCGATCATCGTCTACTCCAGAGCCCCTCCCCCTTGCGGGGAGGGGTTGGGGTGGGGGTGTCGGACCGGACGTTCGACGCCGGCGCTGACACCCCCATCCGACCGCTTCGCGGCCACCTTCCCCGCAAGGGGGAAGGAGACCCGTTAAATCAGCTCCACGTCCACGTGGTGGCGCGCCTTGACGAGGTCGTAGCGGGCCGGGGCGGCGGGCGGGGGCAGGTCGATCATCCGCTGCACGGCCTGGCGGGCGCGGTCGAGGATGTCGGCGTCGACCGTCACCTCGTACTGCTCGTGGACCAGGGCGTCGTAGATGTTCTGCAGGGTGATCCGCTTCATGTGCGGGCACATGTTGCAGGGACCGATGAACTGGGTGCTGGGGCTTTCGGCCTGGACGTTGCTGGCCATCGAGCACTCGGTGATCAGCACCACCTGGGCCGGCTTGCGCGCCGCCACATAGTCGTTCATCGCGGCGGTCGAGCCGGCGAAATCCGAGGCCTCGAGGATCTCGGCCGGGCATTCGGGGTGGGCCAGCACTTCGGCGCCGGGCCAGGCCGCGCGCATGTCGGCGATGTCCTGCACGGTGAAGCGCTTGTGCACCTCGCAGTGGCCGGCCCAGGCGATGATCTTGACGTCCGTCTGGCGAGCGACGTTGCGGGCCAGGAACTCGTCGGGGATCAGGATGACCTTGTCGGTCCCCCATTCCTTGGCGGCCCACTCGACCACCTGCACGGCGTTGGCGCTGGTGCAGCAGATATCGGTCTCGGCCTTCACGTCGGCGGTGGTGTTGACGTAGGTGACCACCGGCACGCCTGGATGGCGCTCCTTGATCAGCCGCACGTCGGCGCCCGTGATCGACGAGGCGAGGCTGCAGCCGGCCAGCAGGTCGGGGATCAGGATCTTCTTTTCGGGGCTGAGGACCTTGCTGGTCTCGGCCATGAAGTGCACGCCGGCCTGGACGATGATCTGGGCGTCGCTCTTGGCGGCCTCTTTGGCGAGCGCGAGGCTGTCGCCCACGAAGTCGCCCACGCCGTGGAAGATGTCCGGCGTCATGTAGTTGTGGGCCAGGATGGCGGCGTTCTTCTCGCGCTTCAGCCGATTGATCTCGACGATCAGCGGCGCGTGCAGGCGCCATTCCATCGGGGTGACATGGTGCTTGACCTTGTCCCAGACGGCGGCGGTCTCCGCCTCGATGTCGGCGGTGAAGGCGAGGGGCGCGAAACCGTCGGCCATGTCGTCCTCTCTTATGCTCAAAGTGAGCATTTCCTGGGCCTCAAAAAACGCCGAGACCGAGTTGCGGCTCCGTCCGGCGTCGCGACTTATGCTGAAATTGAGCATAAGGGGCTATCCACATATAGCCGCTCGCTTTGGAAATGCAAAGCATGCGGACGAAAAATCGCTTCCACGCTTTCTGAACCGGCTTCGTCGATCGGTGAGGGGGCTGGATCATCCCCGACCATGAGCCGATTTTTCACCGAGCATCCCCGCGAAGGCGGGGATCCAAGCCGAGGCGACAGATATCCTGCGGCCGCGCCGCTACCGGAAAGTCAGCTTGGATCCCCGCCTTCGCGGGGAGAGACGGACTCGGAGGCGTTTGAACGGTGAGCTTTGGCCCGACCTAGTGCATCCTTCTGGCCTCGAACGCCTGGTCGATGGCCCGGATCAGGGCGTCCAGAGCGTAGGGCTTGCGCAGCAGGGGCCAGGGCGTGGCGCGGGCCTGGGCCAGCTCCTGGCCGGTGTAGCCCGAACTCAGCAGGATCGGCAGGTCGGGGCGCTCGGCCGAGAGGATGGAGGCCAGGTCCACTCCGCTCTTGTCGCCCGGCATCATCACGTCGGTGACCAGCAGGCCAAGCTCGGGATGGGCGCGGGCCACGCTCAGGGCCTCGTCGGCGTCGCCGGCCCGGCGCACGTGGTGGCCCAGCTCCGTCAGCATGGCCTCGACCAGGTCGCCGACCTCGGAATCGTCCTCGGCCAGCAGCACCTCGACGCCGGGGCGCGGGGCGGGGGCGGCGACCGGGGCGTCCTGCAGGATCGCGCCCTCGTGGCTGGCCGGCAGCAGCATCGACACCGTCGTGCCCTTGCCGGGCTTGGAGGCGATCTCGACCTCGCCGCCGCTCTGGCGCACGAAGCCGTAGACCTGCGACAGGCCAAGACCCGTGCCCTTGCCCGAGGCCTTGGTGGTGAAGAACGGCTCGAAGGCGCGGGCGATGGTGTCGGCGTCCATGCCGGCGCCCTCGTCGCACACCGAGACGCGCAGATAGGCGCCCGGCTTCAGCTCGCCGCGGGTCTTGGCCAGGGTCTCGGGGCCGGACTCCACGACGATGGTCCCGCCAGGCGGGCTGGCGTCACGGGCGTTGACCACGAGGTTGAGCAGGGCGGCCTCGAACTGGCCGGAGTCGATCAGGGCCGTGCGGGTGCCCGAGCCGAGGCTGAGCTTCAGCGGCAGCACCTCGCCGACGGCCCGCCGCAGCAGGGCCTCGCTCTCGGCGATCACCCGGTCGACGCGGCAGACCTGGGGATTGAGCGGCTGGCGGCGGGCGAAGGCCAGCAGGTGCTGGGTCAGCTTCTCGCCGCGCCGGGCGGCCGACAGGGCGGCGTCGACCATCTTGTCGCGCCGGCGGGCGTCGTCCGGATGCCGCTGCACCACGTCCAGGGCGCCGATCACCACGGTCAGCAGGTTGTTGAAGTCGTGAGCCACCCCGCCGGTCAGCTGGCCGATGGCCTCCAGCTTCTGCGACTGGCTGAGGGCGGCCTGGGCCAGGTCGCGTTCGGCCAGGGCGGTATCGACCTTGTCGGCCAGCAGTTCGTTCATGCCGGTCAGCTGGGCTTCGGCCTCCTTGGCCTCGCTGACGTCGAAAGCGATGCCAATGAAGCCGGCGAAGGCGCCGCCGGGGCCGTAGCGCGGCTGGGAGAACGACTTGAGCCAGCGCCACTCGCCGTCGGGCCGCCGGTAGCGGGCCTCCAGGCTGAAGGGCTTGCGCGAGGTTTCGCCGGCGAGTTGCGACTTGAGGATGGACGGCAGGTCCTCGGGATGAATGCGGGTGCGCCAGTCCAGCGTGAGGGCGGCGCGGTAGTCGGCGCCGGCGAAGTCCACGTAAGCCGCGTTGACGAAGTCGCGGGCCCCGCCCTGGCCGGTGATCCACATCAGGGCCGGGGCGCTGTCGGCAAGCGCCCGGAAGCGGGCCTCGCTCTCGCGCAGGCCTTCCTCGGCCTGGCGGCGCTTGGTGACGTCGAAATTGACGCCCAGCACCCGCACGGCCCGGCCGGCGGAGTCGCGCTCGATCTGGCCTCGGCCGTGGATCCAGCGTTCGCCCTCCTGGCTGTCGGTCAGCCGGTACTCGACCTCGTAGATCGGCCCGCTCTTGATGGCCTGGCGGATCTGCTCGCGCACCTTGGGGCGGTCGTCGGGATGCACGGCGGCGGCGACGTCGTCGAAGCCCAAGGGGCCGTCCAGCGGCAGGCGCAGGTTGCGGCGGGCGGCGGGGGAGAGATGCAGGGCGCCGCTGGCGACGTCCCACTCCCAGGGGCCGACCCCGGCGGCGGCCTGGGTGACGTCGAGCCGGGCCTCGGCCTGCACCTGCCGTCGCCGGGCCTCGCCCAGGTGCGCCACCGCCTCGCGCAGGCCGTGAGCAACCGCAGTCGTGGCCGCGGCCGAGATCAGATAGAGCACCAGCGAGGCCGATTCCGCCTCGCTCAGAGGCTCGCCGTAGCGACCGGCCCACAGCCACCAGCCCAGCAGCCCGCCGCAGACGAGCGGCGCGACGCCCCAGCGCCAGCCGGCGTACAGCGTCACCAGCACCATGGCGGGGAAGAAGGCCTGGGTGGCGCCGATCGCCTGGTCGGGACCCAGCAAGGCGAAACGCATGCCCAGGGCCGTCAGCGTCGCCACCACGGCGGCCGTCGCCGCACGCCAGAAGGGCGGGGGAACCTCGGGTATGAGCCAGGCGCTTAGCAGGGCGGATGTCGAACGGCGAGGCTTCGACGCCTGGGGGAGCGGATCGTTTTTGTTCATTCTTGCTTCGCGCTCAGAAGCGGGCTTGCCATGAGCATGGACACGCTTACCTAGGACACGCAACACGGGAGATCATGAATGGCGACCGCTCCGAACATCGGCATTTCGGCCAAGCAACGCGCGGACATCGCGCAGGGACTGAACAAGGTCCTGGCTGACAGCTATGCGCTCTACCTCAAGACGCACGGCTATCACTGGAATGTCCGCGGTCCCTATTTCCAGTCGCTGCACATCCTGCTGGAAGGCCAATACAACGAAGAGTGGGCCGCTCTGGACCTGATCGCCGAGCGCATTCGCGCCCTGGGCGAACTGGCCCCGCAGGGCTACGGCGCCTTCGGCAACCTCTCCAGCATCAAGGACGGCGACGGCGAGAAGGACTGGGAGGCCATGATCAAGGAACTCCTGGCCGACAACGAGACGGTGATCGCCACCCTGCGCGCGGCCTTCCCGGCGGCTGAAGAGGCCGGCGACGAAGCCACCGCCGACCTCTACACCCAGCGCCTGGCGGCCCACGAAAAGCACGCCTGGATGCTGCGCTCGACCCTGAGCAAGTAGTCCGAACGCACCCGCGTGCCGTCCATCCGACGACAACGGGACCTGAAGGCCGCCGCGGCGTTGATCGCCGTCGGCGGCCTTTCTGCGTGCGCCACCGCTTATCACCTGCCGCGCCAGCATGGCCGCGCCGCGGGGGTGGCGAGCCAGGCCGGCACGCTGTCGGACGCAGGGCTCGCCCGCTACGTCGCCGACATGGACCCGGCCATGCTGGCCCTGGCCCGGCGGCATGATCCCAGGCCGCGCAAGGACTACTGGGGGCGGGTGAAGGGCTGGGAGGTGATCGAGATCGCCACCATCCCGACCCTGGGCGACACGGTTCCCGACTTCGAGGACGCCCGCCGCATCAACGCCTATCGCCTGCCCGCGCCCCTGCCGATCGAGGCGGCCCGGCCCTTCGTGCTGAAGGCCTCGGGCGAGGAGCGGGCGAGAGCCCTGCACTGCCTTTCGCAGGCGGTCTATTTCGAGGCCGGCTTCGAGCCGGCGGACGGCCAGGCGGCCGTGGCTCAGACCGTGCTCAACCGCCTGCGCCATCCCGGCTATCCCAAGTCGATCTGCGGGGTGATCTACGAGGGCTCGCTGCGCAGCACCGGCTGCCAGTTCAGCTTCACCTGCGACGGCTCGCTGGAGCGGGCGGTCTCGCCGGCTCTGTGGAACCAGGCCGAGGCCGTGGCGCGGCGGGCGCTGTCGGGCTTCGTGATGAAGGACGTGGGCGTGGCCACCCACTACCACGCCGACTACGTCTCGCCGTACTGGGCGCCGACCCTGGTCAAGCTGCGCCAGGTGGGCACGCACATCTTCTATCGCTGGACCGGTCCGGCGGGGACGCTGGCGGCGTTCAAGGGGCGCTACGCCGGCGGCGAGACCAAGATCTCGGCCGACACCCTGATGGGCGCCGATCCGCGCACGCTGGAGGCCGCGCCGCCGGAGGTGCTGGCCCAGACGCTGTCGCAGACCTTGGGCGGCCCCGCGCCGGCCGCGGCCTTGAAGGACGCCCGCATCGTCGTCATTCCCGACGTCGCCGCGCCGGGCGGCGAGCGGCTGAAGGTCGAGGGCACGGTGGCCGGCCGCCGCATCGCCACGCCCGAGGAGATCGCCCGGATCAACAAGGCCCTGGAAGCCATGCCCGAGGTTCAGGCCCAAGCCGCCGCCAAGCCCGCGCCGCCGCCGGTGGTCGCCGCTCCTGCGCCGCCTCCGCCCAAGCCGAAGCCGAGAGCGCCGAACCTACTGAACCCACTGGATAATTGAGGAACCTCCCCCCGTGGGGGAGGCGGCCGAAGGCCGGTGGGGGGACGGTTTCAGCTTTCGAGGCGTTGGCGGGGTTCGCAATCACTCCCCCCACCGATCGCTACGCGATCGCCTCCCCCAGAGGGGGAGGTTCCTCTAGCGAGGTCCTCGCACTCCGACCGATCAAAGAAAAAGCCGCCCCTTTCGGAGCGGCTCTTCGTCACCAGGCCCCGATCTCGTTGGCCTCTTTGTGGCTGATCGGGTGGTGGGCCTTCTTGTGGTCTTCCTCGGCCAGGAAGCGGACGGCTTCCAGGGCGGCCATGCAGCCCATGCCGGCGGCCGTGACGGCCTGGCGGTAGACGTCGTCGGTGACGTCGCCGGCGGCGTAGACGCCTTCGATGGCGGTCGAGGCCGTGCCCGGCTTGACCTTCAGATAGCCGCCCGGGCCGGTTTCCAGCTGGCCCTTGAACAGCTCCGACGACGGGGCGTGACCGATGGCGATGAACACGCCGTCGGTCTTCAGCTCGGTGGTCGCGCCGGTCTTGACGTTCTTCAGGCGCACGCCGGTGACGCCGGCCGGATCGCTGTCGCCCAGGACCTCGTCGATGGCGCTGTCCCAGACCACTTCGATCTTCGGGTGGGCCAGCAGGCGCTCCTGCAGGATCTTCTCGGCCCGCAGCTCGTCCTTGCGGTGCACCAGGGTGACCTTGCTGGCGAAGCTGGTGAGGAACAGGGCCTCTTCGACGGCCGTATTGCCGCCGCCGACCACCACGACCTCTTTGTTGCGATAGAAGAAGCCGTCGCAGGTGGCGCAGGCGCTGACGCCGAAGCCCTGGAACTTGCTCTCGCTCTCCAGGCCCAGCCACTTGGCCTGGGCGCCGGTGGCGATGATGATCGTCTCGGCGATCCAGTCCTGGCCGCTGTCGGTCTTCACCGTGAACGGACGCTTGGAAAGGTCGACCGACAGCACGATGTCGTTGACCAGCTCGGTGCCCACGTGCTCGGCCTGGGCGCGCATCTGGTCCATCAGCCAGGGGCCCTGGATGACGTCGGCGAAGCCCGGATAGTTCTCGACGTCGGTCGTGATGGTCAGCTGGCCGCCCGGCTGGATGCCGGCGATGAGCACGGGCTTGAGCAGCGCGCGGGCGGCGTAGATGGCGGCGGTGTAGCCGGCGGGGCCCGAACCGATGATCAGGCAGCGCGTGTGGCGGGGAGCGGTGGTGGACATGGCGGATATCTAGGCGCGATTCCGCTCGTGCGCTACATTGACGCCATGAACCCGCTGCTGGAACGCATCACGATCGAACCCGGCAAGGCCGGAGGCCGTCCCTGCATCCGCGGTCTGCGTGTGCGGGTGCAGGATGTTCTGGAGATGCTGGCGGCCGGCATGACCTCCGCCGAGGTGCTCCAAGAGTATCCTTACCTGGAACCGGACGACATCCGCGCGGCGCTGGCCTACGCCGCCGCCGCGGTCGCCGACACCACCGTCGTCGCCGCTTGAAGCTTCTGGTCGACGCCCAGCTTCCACAGGCCTTGGCCGAGTGGCTGCGCGACCAAGGCCTGTCGGCGGATCACTTGGCGGAACTTGGACTGCTGTCCGCGTCCGACGGCGAAATCTGGGACCTCGCCTTGAGCAAGGGCTACGTCATCGTCACCAAGGACCGCGACTTCGTCGAATGGTCGCGGCACAGGACGCCGCGCGCCAGGGTGCTGTGGGTTCGGTTTGGAAATATGAGCCGCGAGGTTCTTCTGGCGAGAATGGGAAGCGCCTTGAGTGAGCTTCGGCAGGCTCTGGCGGGAGATGCGGCCGTCATCGAGATTGGTCGCTGAGAATTGAAGGGGGAGCCATGAAGGGCGGATTGACGATCGGCATCGGGGCCGGGACGGCGATCGGGGTCGCGCTCGGCGTGGCGACCAACAACATCGCCATGGGCATCGCGATCGGCGTCGCCATCGGTGCGGGCCTGGGCACGGCGCTGGAGGCGGCCAAGCCGGCCGGCGGGAAGCCCGGCAAGAGCGGCGACGGGGGCGATACGTCGTCCTCGACGTCTTTCGACGGTGGTTCCTCGACCTCGGACTCTTCGTCGGACTGCGGATCTTCCTCCGACGGGGGAAGCTGCGGCGGTGGTGACGGCGGGGGCGGTGGCGGGGATTGACGCCTCGTCCACGATTTCAGGGTTAATATGGCGAGGACACGCGTGAGTTCGCCCATGACCGCTTCGCCCGAAATCGAGATCGCCGGCCGCAGGATCGGCGCCGACCATCCGCCCTATGTGATCTGCGAGCTGTCGGGGAACCACAACGGCAGCCTCGACCGCTGCCTTTCGATGGTCGACGCGGCCGCCGACACCGGCTGCGACGCGATCAAGATCCAGACCTACACCGCCGACACCATCACGCTCGACGTCGACCGGCCCGAGTTCAAGATCAACGGCGGCCTGTGGGACGGCCGTAGCCTCTATGAGCTCTATCAGGAGGCCCAGACGCCGTTCGAATGGCATGCGGCGATCTTCGAGCGCGCCAGGAAGCGGGGCGTGACGATCTTCTCCAGCCCGTTCGATGAGACGGCGGTCGACCTGCTGGCCGGGCTTGACGCCCCCGCCTACAAGATCGCCTCGTTCGAGGCCGTGGACCTGCCGCTGATCCGCTACGCGGCCAGCAAGGGCAAGCCGCTGATCATCTCGACCGGCATGGCCAACCTGGCCGAGATCGAGACCGCCCGGAACACCGCCCTGGAAGCCGGGGCGGCGGGGGTGCTGCTGCTGCACTGCGTGTCGAGCTATCCCGCCACCTTCGCCGACGCCAACGTCCGGACCGTGGCCGACATGGCCGCGCGCTTCGGCTGCCCGATCGGCCTGTCGGACCACACGCCGGGCACGGCCGCCTCGGTGGCGGCGGTGTCGGTGGGCGCGGCCGCCATCGAGAAGCACTTCACCCTGGCCCGCGCCGACGGCGGGCCGGACTCGGCCTTCAGCCTGGAGCCGGCCGAGTTCCGCGCCCTGGTCGACGACACCAAGAACGCCTGGGCGGCGCTGGGCCGCGCGCATTACGACGTGCTGGGCTCCGAGCAGGCCAACCTGCAGTACCGCCGCTCGCTCTACGTCACCGCCGACGTGCCGGCCGGCGCGATCCTGAGCCGCGACAACGTCCGCTCGGTGCGTCCGGGCATCGGCCTGCCGCCGGCCGACCTCGACAAGGTGCTGGGCCGCCCCGCCGCCCGCGCCCTGAGCCGCGGCGAGCCGCTGGCCTGGGACATGGTGGGCGAGTGACCCTCGGTACGATCGTTTTCGAGCGGCGTACGCGGGAGGACGGCGCGCTCAGCATCATGCCGCTGATCGACGGGATTGCCCTGATCGATCGGGTCGCCACGTTCGAGCGTGAATACCGTTGCGGCGGCTCCGGCGGGCGCGACGGCCTCGTACCGGAATACTTTCGCTTCGGTCCGTTGGATCGTCATTTCATGGGGCGGGGCGAGGCTCCGTCACCCGCGCGCGTTGTCGTCCTCGGCTGCGACTGCGGAGAGTGGGGGTGCAACCCGTTCTTCTGCCGCGTCGAAGTTGACGCCCAGGCCGTACGCTGGAGCGGCTTCGAGCGCTTTTCCGGCGACGAGGCCTATGCGGCCTTCGGGCCGTTCGTCTTCGAACGCGGGGCCTATGAGCAGGCGCTGAAGGCGTTGCCGGGCGTTGAGGACGCGGAGCGGGCATGAGCCGGATCGCGCCGGAGCCGCTCGTCGTCCGGCGCTCGCCACGTCGTCTTCTCGTGAAGACCGGGACCGTGCCGCTGGCCTTCGCCAGCTTGGGGGCGGTCTTCGGACTGTTCGATCCCCGCATGGCGGCGCCCGCCTATACGTTGGCCGCTGCGTTCGGCGTCTTCGTGGGGGCCTACGTGATCGGCGCGGCCCTGGACAAAAAGGGCGCGCTGGCACTGTCCGAGGAGGGCGTGCGCTGGCGGGGAATGTGGGTGGCGCGAGGCGGGTATCTGCCGTGGGGCCGCGTCGCCGCTGTGCGGCTCGAGGCGTATAGCGGCAGGTATGTGGATCACACTCGGCTGCGGATTTCGCTGCGGCCGACAGGGCAGCCGACGCTCATCGCTGAGCCGATGATCGTGCTGGACGGGCTCGACGCCGATCCCGAGGCGATCCTCGAGGCCTTCAGCCGCTACGTCTTCGTGCAGGACGACCGCTGATCGCGGTCAGCGACGGTCGAACTTCTGGAAGGCCCAATAGACGCCGAACGACAGCGCGCCGCCCAGCAGCATCATCAGGGACATGGAGACGAGAGGGTCCATCGCTAGTCCTCCACCTTGCGCAAAGGGTAGTGGGCCAAATGCCGCCGGGCAACGAAGGCCATCATACGCTCAGAACCCGTCTTTCCCCGCGAAGGCGGGGACCCAAGCAGAGCTGGCGGAAAATCGACGGCCGAGCCGGGTCCCGAAAGTCCGCTTGGATCCCCGCCTTCGCGGGGAGGCTCGGATAAAAAGGGCCATGCCGCTGAACGCGGATCGCTCTCAGTCCTTCGCTCGCGCCGCGTCCATCCGCGTCAGCACTTCCGCCGCCGCGCGGCCGGTCTCGTCGACCGGGTCATAGGTCCAGCCGTGGAAGGCGCCGCCGTAGGGGCGGGCCGCGCCCTGGCGTTCCAGTTCCTCGTGGAAGAGGCGGAACTTCAGGCTGTGGCCTTCCATCTTGAGGATGAACACCGGCTTGCCGGTCGAGGCGGCCTCGGTGGCCATGTTGGTCGAGTCCTCGGTGACGAGGATGTAGTCGGCCGCCGCCAGGAAGGCGAAATAGGGATTGGGGCCGTCCCCATCCCAGATGATCCCGGGCAGGTCGCGCAGGCGGGCGGCCAGCAGGGCGCGGGCCGGCTCGGGCGTGCGGCGCGAGAAGGTCAGCAGCAGGCTGCCGCCTTCCTGCTCCAGCGGCAGCTGGATCTCGTGGGCCATCTGGGCGGCGCGCTCGACCGACAGGTCGAAGGCCTTGGACTTGCCGCCCAGCAGCACGGCGACGCGCGGGCGGGGCAGGGCCTCGATGGCGTCCTTGAACTTCTCGTACTCGGCGTCGAGGCGCGCCTGGCTGACGCGGTGCGGCGAGCCGGTGATCGGGATCACGTTGTCGCCGGTCAGCCGGTCGTGCTTGGGCGGGATGACCAGGTCGAACATCTGGGCCGGGACGCGCGGGTCCTGGATCTGCACGACATAGGTCTTGCCGGCCGACCATTTCCTGAGGCGGATCGACAGGGGCAGGGTGGCGCGGCCGGCGGCGACCCACAGGTCGGGCCAGGGGGCGGTGATCTCGCTTTCGGGGGTGATCCAGCGCTTGGGCAGCCAGGCCAGCCACCAGGGCAGGCGTCCGGTGCGGCCCTTCCAGGACACGCGCTTGACCACGATCTTCGCAGGACGCCGGCGCGCGATCGCCTCGGCCAGGCCCACGGCCTGGGCCTCGATGCCGGCGCGACCGTCCGAGACGGCCCAGATGGTCAGCGGTTCAGGACGAGGCTTTTCGCTCGCGCTCATCAGTCCAGCCCTCAAACGGCGAACGCCGCGGACCCGCCTTCGAAAGGGCGGATCCACGGCGATTGGCCGAACTTCATGGCAGGTCTGGGGCTAAGCCCTAGACCCACTCGACCTTGAGGATCTCGTAGGCCTTCACGCCGCCGGGGGTGTTGACCTCGACGACTTCGCCCACTTCCTTGCCGATCATGGCGCGCGACAGCGGCGAGCTCAGCGAGATGCGGCCCGACTTCACGTCGGCTTCGTGGTCGCCCACGATCTGGTAGCGGGCTTCTTCTTCGGTGTCCTCGTCGACCACGCTGACCGTGGCGCCGAACTTCACCTGAGCGCCGGAGAGCTTGGAGACGTCGATGACCTGGGCGCGGGCGATCTTGTCCTCGATCTCGGCGATCTGGCCCTCGATCCAGCCCTGGCGTTCCTTGGCGGCGTGGTATTCGGCATTTTCCGAGAGGTCGCCATGCGATCGCGCTTCGGCGATCGCGGCGATCACGGCGGGCCGTTCAATCGTCTTCAAACGCTTCAGTTCTTCGTCGAGGGTTTGATAACCCAAGACGGTCATCGGCACTTTTTCCATTGCGGATTTTAGCTCGGTTCGCCGTAAGGGGAGGAAGACTCCTAGTCGCTGGCGCACGCGACCGGGGGCTGAGAGGATAGGCGCCGCATTCTGGATAAGCAAGTCTCACGCGTCGGGCGACGCGCGCGGCCAAGCTGGCGGTCCTTCTTCCCCTACAGAGCTCCCGTCAGGCCCGCTTCAGCGCGCCGGGCCGCGAGGCCAGGCGGCGGTCGCCGGGCAACTGGAACTGGCCGACCAGACGGGCCAGCTCGCCGGCGTCGTCGTTGAGGGCGTGGGTGGCCGCGGCGGTCTCCTCCACCAGGCCCGCGTTCTGTTGCAGCACCTGGTCCATCTGGTTCACCGCGGTGTTGACCTGGGTCAGGCCCTGGGCCTGGTGCTGGGCGCTGGCGGCGATCTCGGAAACCAGGCCGTCGATCTCGGCGATCTGCGAGACGATGCGCTCCAGGGCCTCGCCCGTGCGGCCGACCAGTTCCACCCCTTCGCCGACCTGGCGGGTCGAGGTGGTGATCAGCTGCTTGATCTCCTTGGCGGCCTCGGCCGAGCGCTGGGCGAGGCCCCGCACCTCGGAAGCGACCACGGCGAAGCCCTTGCCGGCCTCGCCGGCGCGGGCGGCCTCGACGCCGGCGTTGAGGGCCAGGAGGTTGGTCTGGAAGGCGATCTCGTCGATGACGCCGATGATGCGCGAGATCTGGGTGGCCGAGGTCTCGATCGCGCCCATGGCGTCGACGGCCTCGCCGACCACCTCGCCCGAGCGGCGGGCGTCGTCGCGGGCGCGGGCCACGACGGCGGCGGCCTTGCGGGCGCCGTCGGCCGTCTGCCCGACGGTGGCGGTGATCTCGTCCATGGCGCTGGCGGTCTCGGCCAGGTTGGCGGCCTGCTGCTCGGTGCGGCGCGACAGGTTCGAGGCGGCGTCGGCGATCTGGTCGGAGCCGCGGCGCACGCCGCCGGCGCGCTCGTCGATGACGGCCAGGGCGTCGGCCAGCTTGACGGCCGCCTGGTTGAAGTCGGCGCGCAGCTGCTCGTAGGACTCGGAGAACTGTTCGACCAGGCGAACCGACAGGTCGCCCTTGGCCAGGCGCGACAGGCTCTGGGCGAGGGCGTCGACCATGTCGGCGCGCTGGCGCTCGGCGGCGGCCTGGACGGCGGCGTGGGCGACGCGGCCTTCCTCTTCCGAGCGGCGGGCGTGGTCGGCGGCGGCGTCGGCCTCGCGGGCCTCCTGCATGGCCTCCTCGGCCTTGGCGCGGGCGCGTTCGGCCAGGCCGATGACGCGGTGCAGGCCTTGGGTCGCCATGATCAGGGCGCCGGCCTCGACGATCAGGATGACGGCGTGGACCAGCACGCGGCCAAGGCTCGCCGAGCCCGGGAAGACGGCGGCGGGCAGCAGGTAGCTGAGAGAAAGGTGGTGGACGGCGACGGTGGCGGCCGCGGCGGCGATCACGGTCCAGTCGCAATAGACGACCAGCAGAGCCAGGGCCGCGAAATAGGCCATGTGCATGTCGATCTGCCAGGCGTGGCCGTCGAGGGCGGCGACCAGCAGCGAGACCTGGGCCATCAGCGCCACGCCCGACAGGATGCGGCCCGTCTGGGTTTCCCCGCGCTGCAGGACGGCGCCGGCCGCCAGGGCGGCGGTCATCACCGCGGCGATGGCGATGCCGAGCACGTGCTCGCCGACCATGAAGCGGGCGCCGATGACGATCGGGGCCATGACCGAGGTCAGGGTCAGGATCAGGCGGCCGCCGAGGCGGCGCTGGACGTCGAGGTTCGAGGTCTTCGAGCTCATGGGCGGGGCTCCAGAACGGACCTTGCGGCGCAGACGCCGGCGGCCTCGGGATCGAGAAGGACGATCGCGCCGGCGGCGCGCAGGCGCTGACCCAGGGTGGCGGGATCGCCGCGCAGGATCAGGATGAAGGGCACGGACCCCGCGCCGGCGATGTCGCCGGCTGTGGTCGCCGCGCCCGCGGCGTGGGCGGCCGACCACCAGGGCGGGAAGACGGCGGCGACGCGGCCCGGATCGCGCGGCGAGGCGCTGGACAACGTCACCGCCAGAAGCGTCAGAACAATCGCGCAGGTTGCGGCCAGTGTTCGACCCAGGGCGTGAAGCAGATCACGCCAGGTTCGAACACGCTGCAGGGACAACCTCGATCTCCGGGGCAAGGCGCGCCTGGATCGCGCACGTCAGGGGGCGATCTTTTGCGCGATCACGGTGATCGAAGTCTTAAGATCGCGGTCGAGCGTCGCCATGTCGCAGGCGATGAGCTTGACCGTGAGTTGCGTTCCCCTCGCTCAGTCGGCGTAGGCGTATTCGCCGCCGCGCTCCAGGGCGGTGCGATAGGCCGGGCGGGCGTGGATGCGCTCGAGGAAGGCCTTCACCCGGGGGCGCGAATTGGCCCCGGCGCGCGAGGCGGCGGCCTCCAGCGGGAAGCTCATCATCACGTCGGCGGCGGTGAAGTCCGAGCCGGCGAACCATTCGGACTTGGCCAGTTCGGCGTCCCAATAGTCGATATGGGCCTTCAGCTGCGGATCGACGAAGCCGCTCTGGGCCTTGCCGGCGATGGCCTTGACCAGGGGCTTGAGCAGGCCGGGCGAGCGGGCGGGCAGGGCGCTGAATACCAGCTTCAGCAGCAGCGGCGTCATGGCCGAGCCCTCGGCATAGTGCAGCCAGTAAGTATAGCGCAGGCGCTCGGGCGTGCCGGCGGCCGGGATCAGTCGGCCGTTCCCGTAGGTGTCGAGGATGTATTCGATGATCGCGCCGGTCTCGGCGATGGTCTTGTCGCCGTCGGTGATCACCGGCGACTTGCCCAGCGGATGGATGGCCCGCAGTTCTGGCGGGGCCAGCATGGTCTGCAGGTTCCGCTCGTAGCGCTTGACCTCGTAGGGGACGCCCAACTCCTCCAGCAGCCAGAGGACGCGCTGGCTGCGCGAGTTGTTCAGGTGGTGGACGACGACCATTCGGGCTTTCCCTGCCTTCTGCTTAAGGGTCCGGACGATGGCTGGCCATTCAGCGTTCGGCAAGGTTTACCGCGTCTTGTTCGCCCTCAAGTCGAGTCGGGGGACCTGATGAGTGTGCGTAAGACGTTCGGCCGGCTGTCTCTGGCCGGCAAGCTGATGGCCGCCGGCGGCGCCGCCCTGGGCGTGCTGCTGATCGCCGGCTCGCTGCTGATCTCGTGGCAGAGCGGCAAGGCGGTCAAAAGCCTGGCCCAGCGCTACGCCGCCAGCGTCACCGCCCAGACCGCCCAGGAGATCAAGAACGACCTCGACGACGCCGACGCGGTCGTGCGCTCGTCGGCGGGCCTGTTCGCGGCCAGTTACCAGGCGGGCCAGCGCGATCGTGCGGTGTACCTCGCCCAGCTGAAGCCGATCGCCAGCGCCTCGCGCACCGAACTGGGCGCCTGGCTGATGTTCGCCCCCGGCGCCCTGGGCGACGACGCCGCCTTCGCCGGCCGCGCCGACCTGGGCTCGACCCCGCAGGGCCGCTTCATCGGCTACTGGGTGAAGAGCGGCGACAGCCTGAGCCTGGAGCAGGGCGAGGACGCCGAGTTCGGCGAGGACTTCTTCGCGACCAGCTTCAACAGCGGCAAGCCGGCGATCCTGGAGCCCTACAGCGACAACATCACCGACGGCGGCGAAACCAAGATGCTGCTGATGACCTCGGTCACCTATCCGGTGATCGTGGACGGCAAGACCGTCGGCGTCATGGGCGCGGACCTGGCCCTGGACGATATCGCGGGTCGCCTGACCGCCCTGAAGCCGTTCGACGACGGCCGGGCCATGCTGGTCTCGCCGGGCGGCCTGTGGGTGTCGCACCCCGAGGCGGACCTGCGGATGAAGGCCTATGCCGATCCTGGCCTCGACGCGATCAAGGCGGTGATCGCCGGCGGCGGTCCGACGGTGATCGAGGGCGTCAAGATCAAGGGCCAGCGGGCCGAGCGGCTGGTGGCGCCGGTGCGCCTGGCCTCGGGCGCGACCTGGGCCATGGTGGTCGACGTCACCGAGGACGCCCTGCTGGCGCCGGCCCGCAAGCTGGCCATGGGCCTGGCGATCGGCGGCCTGGTGCTGCTGGCCTGCGCGCTGGGCGTGCTGGCCCTGGCCTCGCGCCGGCTGATCGCCCAGCCGCTGCTGGCCCTGCGCGGCGCCGTGGGCGTGCTGGCCGAGCACCGCTACGACCAGCCGGTGGCCGAGGCCGCCCGCGCCGACGAGATCGGGGCCATCGCCCGGGCGCTCGACACGCTGCGGCAGGAACTGGCCCGCGCCCAGGCCATGCGCGAGGAGCAGGAGGGCCTGCGCCGCGCCGCCGATGCCGACCGCGACCGGGCCGCGGCCCTGACCCTGTCGATCGACGAGCAGACCGACGTGGTCCGCCAGGTGGGCGACGCCCTGGCCGCCGTGGCCGAGGGCGATCTGGGCCGTCGCATTCCGGGTCCGTTCGCCGAGGTCTACGAGCCGCTGCGCCGCGACTTCAACACCGCCGTCGAAAGCCTGGAGCAGGCGATCGGCGAGATCGCCGAGGCCAGCGCCGCCATCGGCGAGGCCACGACCGCGCTCAGCCGCGCCTCGGGCGAGCTGGCCGGCCGCACCGAGCGACAGGCCGCCGGCATCGAGCGGGCCGCGGGCTCGCTGAACGAGATCACCCAGGCCGTGGGCGAGGCGGCCGGCGGGGCCGACGAGACCCGCCGCCTAGTCGCCGCCGCCCGCGCCGAAGCCGACCAGGGCGGGACGGTGGTCACCCAGGCCGCCGCCACCATGGGCGAGATCGACGCCTCGGCCCGCCAGATCGGCGACATCGTCGGCCTGATCGACGAGATCGCCTTCCAGACCAACCTCCTGGCCCTGAACGCGGGCGTGGAAGCCGCCCGGGCCGGCGACGCGGGTCGCGGCTTCGCGGTGGTGGCCCAGGAGGTGCGGGCCCTGGCCCAGCGCTCGGCCGGCTCGGCCAAGGAGATCAAGACCCTGATCGGCGCCTCGGCCGTGCGCGTCGAGGCGGGCGTGGGCCTCGTGGAACGCACCGGCTCGGCCCTGCACGGCGTGGCCGGACGCATGGCCGGCATCGACGCGGCCGCCACCCGCATCGCCTCGTCTGTGCGCGAGCAGGCGCAGGGCCTGTCGGCGGTCAACGCCGAGGTCGCCGAGATGGAGCGCTTCACCCAGGAGAACCTGGTCATGGTCGACCAGGCCCGCGTCGCCGACCAGGCCCTGGCGGGGCAGGGCGCGCGGCTGGAGGCCCTGGTGGGGCGGTTCCGGCTGGGACGGTCGGCGGGGCGGCGGCGCGTGGCGGCTTAGGGGGAAGACGGATGGTGATCAAATCAACTAGAGCGCATCCGCCCAGACCTTGAAGATGCAGTCGACGCCTTCGTGCTCGATGGCGGCGAACACTTCCTGAAGCGCTTCCTCTGACTGGGCGATTCTATCGTTCGGCGGCAAAGATTGGTCCTCCGAGCCGCCTTGGTAGATGCTGAGATCGATACGTGCGATCCAATCGTCGCCGCAAACTTCGCTTGTTTCCACGTTGCAGACCACCGCCGCCCTTGTCCGGACGTATGCCGCAAACGCCTTGAGCTGCTCGACATTGGGCAGGGTGATGCCCTTACCCGACTGGCTGTTTTGGAAGTCTGTCTCAAGCTGGTTCATCGCGAAGATATCGACTGCTTGAGGGACGTCGGCAACGGGGCGCGCGCCCTTAGAGCACGCTCTCTACGATGTGCGCCCTGTAGAGCACGGCGATCAAATCCGTCTGGGTGATCACGCCGACCAGCTTGCGGTCGCGGTCGACGACCATGGCCTCGTGGGTCTGGCCGCTGGAGAGGATCGGCAGCAGGGCGGCGATCGGGGTGCCTTCGCGCACGCGGTGGACGAAGGGGTCGAGCGCGGCCTCGACCGTGCGGCGGCGGTTGGCCTGGAGTTCGGCGCGGCGGGCCATGCCGATGACGCGCCCTTCCTCGTCCACGACCGGGGCGACGCGCAGGTCGTGGCTCTGCAGGAAGGCCAGGGCGCTTTCGGCCGACTGGGCGCGGTCCAGCCGGATGACGTCGCGGGACATCACGTCGCCGCAACGGATCTGCGAGTGCAGGCGCTGGTGGGCCTCGATCTCGACCTCGCGGAACAGGGCGTCGAGGTCCTCGCGGCTGACGTCGAGCAGTTCGCCATAGCGGGCCAGGGCCTTGTCGAGGTCGCCGGTGCTGTAGCCGATGCGCGAGGCGGGGGCCGGATCGGCCGTGCCGTGCGGGCTGGGCGGCGGGGCAGGGGCCTTGTGCGGATAGGAGCGGCCGACCGCGCGGTTGTAGGCCATGCCGGCCAGGACCAGCAGGATCGAGTCCACCGCCACCGGATTGAGGGCGAAGAGATAGCCGGCCTTGGTCACGGCCGGGCCGCCGATGACGGTGATCAGGGCCACCGCGCCGCCGGGCGGATGCAGGCAGCCCAGCAGCACCATGGCGGCGATGGCCAGGCCCACGGCCAGGGGCGCGGCGAGCAGCGGCTGGGCCGGCAGCAGCAGGGCCACGGTGATGCCGATCAGCGCCGAGACGACATTGCCGCCGATCACGCCGCGCGGCTGGGCCAGGGGGCTGGCGGGCACGGCGAAGACCAGCACGGCCGAGGCCCCGATCGGCGCGACCAGCAGCGGATGCAGCCAGTCGCCGCCGCCGACGGCGAAGCGTCCCAGCACTCCGGCGAACAGCAGGCCCAGCAGCGCGCCGCCGCCGCCCTTCAGCGCGTCGGCCGGTCGGATCGGGGTCTTGCCGCGAAGCAGGGTGAGCAGGCGGTCGGTGTTGAGCGCGGTCGTCGAAGCGGTCATGGGCGTTTTGATAGGCGATGCGGGCCGGCGATGGCGCCGAAAATCGCTGTCGAACGGCTCAGCCGCGCTGGAAGGCCAGGGCGACGAGGCCGGCGACGATGCAGGCCTGGGCGAAGACGATCAGGGCCAGCCAGGCGCCGAACGGCTGCTTGCGGGTCTTGTGGCGCAGCCAGCGCTGGGCCAGCAGCGCGCCGGGCGCCGCGCCCAGGCAGGCCGACAGCAGCAGCACCCGCTCGGGCACGCGGCGATCGCCCTCGACGGCGGCGGCCTTGTCGTGGGCGAACAGCATGAAGCAGAAGAGGTTGGCCGCCAGCAGGGCCAGGACGACGATGAAGGTCACCGCACCTGTTCCGGCGGGGCGTGGTCGAGGGGCGCGAGGTCAGGCTCGACCCAGCCGCGGCGGGCGGCGACGCTGAACAGCCGCTCGCGCGACCAGAAGCCCAGCGGCCAGGTCTTGTCGCCCAGCGGCGTGGCCAGCAGGCGGGCGGCGGCCTCGGCGTCGTCCGCGCCGGCGGGCAGGGCGGCGACGAAGGCGCGGATGGCGGCTAGATAGGCCTGGGTGATGGTCTCGTGATAGCCGCTGGTGTCGTCGTTCACCCCGCCGACGGCTTCGTTATAGGCGCGGATGATCCCCGGCAGGTCGCGCTCCAGGCCCGTGTCGCGGATGCGGACAAGGCGCAGCGTCGCGGTCAGGTGGGCCGCGTGGGTCCACTCTTCCTTGGGCAGGCTGCGGTCGAGCAGGCGCTCGGCCAGGCGGGCGATTTCGGCGGTGGCGTAGGCGGTCATGGCGACGGATCAGGGTGGAACCCGTCTGTAGGGGAGGCGGGCGAGCGAGGCTAGGTATGATCCTTCTCCCCTTGCGGGAGAAGGTGGCGGCCGAAGGCCGACGGATGAGGGGTCTCTCAGACATCCGATATCGCACCCGGCCGGACCGCCGCATGCAGCTTTGAGTTCTGAGAGACCCCTCACCCGACCTCCTTCGGAGGCCACCCTCTCCCGCAAGGGGAGAGGGCTCTAGCGCCGCACGTCCATCAGCTTGCCCTTCTGGTGCATGTCGAGCAGCTGGGCGTTGGAGATGAAGTAGGTCTCGCCGGCGACGTAGTCGGAGGGGCTGGCGCCCCAGGGGACGTCGGACGAGCGGTTGTAGATCTTCTTGCTGGGATGGATGTAGACGCCCTCGGCGTTGACCGCGCTGACCACGGCCGCGCCGTACTGGCAGTCGGGGCACTCGGTGTTGCGGCTGTCCCGGCCGAAATCCATCGTATAGACGTCGTCGACGTGGGGCGCGTGCAGATAGGTCAGGTTGTTCTTGTCGTCGATCGCGGCGTTGACGCCGAGCAGCACGACCAGGGCGCCGACGCCGCCCAGGCCCACCAGCCAGCCGCGACGATCGATGAACGGGATCGGCGGCTTGGAGAGGCCCGCCTCGAAGGTCTTGGGGTTCTGCAGGCGATGGATGTTGCCGCAGGTCTCGCAGACGCTGCGCCAGACCTTGTCGGTGGTCCAGCGGAACAGGAACCACAGGTGCCGGACAGTGTAGTCCAGGACAACGGTGCTGGGCTGTTCCTTCTCGCAGTGACTGCACTGGAACGCGCCGGCGTTTGCGAACACGCGTCGTTGGCCCTGATGCCCCCAGGCAAAGAACATGGTCGTTTCCCCCTTGTCGGCCGCCATCGTGATGGTTCGGCGACCGTTGTTCCTCGATGCTAGGACACCGGTGTCCAGGCAGGCAAGCGGGATGCGTGTGCTCGTGGCGTAGTTTCTCGCGGGGCGCGTATTTATCCTTCTTCCGCGAGGGGACAGGGGCAAAAGAAAAGGCCGCCCGGATCGCTCCGGGCGGCCTTCCTGTCTCGAAGCTATAGGCGCGTCTTACGACGCGTAGCTTTGCAGCGGGCGCACTTCCAGGGCCTTGGCCGGGGCCGAGGAGATGGCCTGGGCGGCGGCCAGAGCGCCGGCGCTGGTGGTGTAGTAGGGCACCTTCATCATCAGCGCCGTGCGGCGGATGTCGAAGCTGTCTTCCAGGGCCTGCTTGCCTTCGGTGGTGTTGAACACCAGCTGCACGCCGCCGTTCTTCATCACATCGACGATGTTCGGGCGGCCTTCCAGCACTTTCTTGACCAGCTCGACCTCGACGCCCTGTTCGGCGAGATAGCCGCGGGTGCCGACGGTGGAGATGACCTTGAAGCCGGCCGCTTGCAGCAGCTTCACCGGCTCGACGATCCAGGGGCGGTCGCTTTCCTTGACCGACACGAACGCCGTGCCCGAGGTCGGCAGGGTGACGCCGCCGCCCAGCTGGCTCTTGGCGAAGGCGCGGGCGAAGGCCGGGCCCAGGCCCGTCTCGCCTTCACGGATCCAGTCGAGGCCCATGACCTCGCCGGTCGAGCGCATTTCCGGGCCGAGGATGGTGTCGACGCCGGCGAAGCGGGCGAACGGGAAGACCGCTTCCTTGACCGCGATGTGGTCGTAGGGCTCGTCCTTCAGGCCGAACTCGGCAAGCTTGGCGCCGGCCATCAGCTTGGCGGCGATGGCGGCGACCGGCTGGCCAATGGTCTTGGCGACGAACGGCACGGTGCGCGAGGCGCGCGGGTTCACTTCCAGCACGTAGATGCGCGGGTTTTCGCCGTGCGGCTCCTCGATGGCGAACTGCACGTTCATCAGGCCGCGCACGTTGAGGGCCAGGGCCATCTGCACGGTCTGGCGCTTCAGCTCCTCGACGGTCTCGGCCTTCAGCGAGAAGGGGGGCATCGAGCAGGCCGAGTCGCCCGAGTGGACGCCGGCTTCTTCGATGTGCTCCAGCACGCCGGCCACGAACACGCTCTCGCCGTCGCACAGGGCGTCGACGTCAACCTCGGTGGCGCGGCTCAGATAGTGGTCGAGCAGGATCGGGTGCTCGAACGAGATCTCGCCGGTGTTGGCGATGTAGCGTTCGAGTTGCTCGTGGTCGCGGATGATCTCCATGCCGCGGCCGCCCAGCACGTAGGACGGACGCATCACGAACGGGAAGCCGATCTTGTCGCCTTCGGCGCGGGCCTCGTCCCAGGTGCGGGCGATGGCGTTTTCCGGCTGGGCGATGTTCAGGCCGTTCAGCAGTTGTTGGAAGCGCTCGCGGTCCTCGGCCAGGTCGATGGCGTCGGGGCTGGTGCCCAGGATCGGCACGCCGGCCTCTTCAAGCGCGTGGGCCAGCTTCAGCGGGGTCTGGCCGCCGAACTGGACGATGACGCCGGCCAGCTCGCCCTTGCTCATCTCGACATGCAGCAGTTCCAGCACGTCCTCGGCCGTCAGCGGCTCGAAGTACAGGCGGTCGGAGGTGTCGTAGTCGGTCGAGACGGTCTCGGGGTTGCAGTTGACCATGATCGACTCCACGCCGATCTGGTCGAGCGCGAAGGCGGCGTGGCAGCAGCAGTAGTCGAACTCGATGCCCTGGCCGATGCGGTTGGGACCGCCGCCGAGGATGACGGCCTTCTTGGCGCCCGACGGCTCGCTCTCGCACTCGGGAACCTGGCCCAGGGCGCCGAACTCGTAGGTCGAGTACATGTAGGGCGTGGAGGCCAGGAACTCGCCGGCGCAGCTGTCGATGCGCTTGAAGACCGGACGGACGTTCAGGCCCTGGCGGGCGGCGCGGACGGCCTTTTCGTTCGAGGCGGTCAGCTTGGCCAGGCGGGCGTCGGAGAAGCCCTGGGCCTTGAGGGCGCGGAAGCCCTGGGCGTCCTTGGGCAGGCCGCCGGCGCGGACCAGGCCTTCCTGGCGGACGATCTCTGCGATCTGGCGCAGGAACCAGGGTTCATAGGAACAGGCTGCGTTGACCTCTTCCACGGTCAGGCCGTGGCGGAAGGCCTGGGCGATGACGCGCAGGCGATCGGGGGTCGGCACGCCCAGGGCGCGGATGACCGCGGCCTTGCCGGTGTCCGGATCCTCGGCGCCGTGGATTTCCACCTCGTCGAAGCCGTTCAGGCCGGTCTCCAGGCCGCGCAGGGCCTTCTGGACGCTTTCCTTGAAGGTGCGGCCGATGGCCATCACTTCGCCGACCGACTTCATGGCGGTGGTCAGCAGCGGCTCCGAACCCGGATACTTCTCGAAGGCGAAGCGCGGGATCTTGGTGACCACGTAGTCGATCGACGGCTCGAACGAGGCCGGGGTCGCGCCGCCGGTGATGTCGTTCTTCAGTTCGTCCAGCGTGTAGCCGACGGCCAGGCGGGCGGCGACCTTGGCGATCGGGAAGCCGGTGGCCTTCGACGCCAGGGCCGACGAGCGCGACACGCGCGGGTTCATCTCGATGACGACCATGCGGCCGTCGGCCGGGTTCAGCGCGAACTGGACGTTCGAGCCGCCGGTCTCGACGCCGATCTCGCGCAGCACGGCGATCGAGGCCGCGCGCATCCACTGGTATTCCTTGTCCGTCAGGGTCAGGGCCGGGGCGACGGTGATGCTGTCGCCGGTGTGGACGCCCATCGGGTCGATGTTCTCGATCGAGCAGACGATGATGCAGTTGTCCGCCGTGTCGCGGACCACTTCCATCTCGTATTCCTTCCAGCCCAGGACGCTCTCTTCGATGAGCACCTCGGTGGTCGGCGACAGGTCGAGGCCGCGGGCGACGATCTCCTCGAATTCCTCGAGATTGTAGGCGATGCCGCCGCCAGTGCCGGCCAGGGTGAAGGACGGGCGGATGATCGCCGGCAGGCCGACGAAGGCCAGACCTTCGCGGGCTTCATCCATGTTGTGGGCGGCCTTGGACTTGGGGCTTTCGAGGCCCAGCTTGTCCATGGCGTCGCGGAACTTCTGACGGTCCTCGGCCTTGTCGATGACCTCGGCCTTGGCGCCGATCATCTCGACGCCGAACTTCTTCAGGACGCCGGCTTCCTCGAGGGCGAGGGCGGTGTTGAGGGCCGTCTGGCCGCCCATGGTCGGGAGGAGGGCGTCGGGGCGCTCCTTCTCGATGATCTTGGCGACCATGTCCGGGGTGATCGGCTCGATATAGGTCGCGTCGGCCACGTCCGGATCGGTCATGATCGTGGCCGGGTTCGAGTTGACCAGGATGATGCGGTAGCCCTCGGCGCGCAGGGCCTTGCACGCCTGGACGCCCGAATAGTCGAACTCGCAGGCTTGACCGATGACGATCGGGCCGGCGCCGATGATCAGGATCGAGGAGAGGTCGGTACGTTTGGGCATGGGTAACTCGCGCAAAGACACGGTCGCGCACATCCGCGCGCCCGCTGTCGACCATCTTGCAGGTTAAGCCGCCCCTTTAGAGAGGGAGTCAGGCGGGCGCAACCCCAGAGTCGGGGAGTCTGGAAAAGCGCTGTTAGCTGTGAAGCTTAGCGCCCGTGCTTGGCCGGCGGCGCGGGGACCAGCGGGGGCTCGGCGGGCGGGGCCGCCAGGCTCCAGGCCCAGCCGGCGACGGCGCGGTCGTAGCCCATGTGGAACAGGGCCTTGCGGTTGTCGGCGGCGAAGTCGAGGCCCGAGGTGTCGGCCTCGGCGGCGTCCGGAATGGCGCTGTAGAACAGCTGGCCGCCGTTGCGCTGGGCGAAGCCGGCGCTGGCGGCCAGGTGGGTGCGGATCAGGGCCTTGCTCATGGTCTGCCATGAACGGCCGACGATCGAGGCCGCGCTGCCCTTGGTGAAGCCGAAGACGCCGCCGACCTGGCCGTTGACCACGACGAAGATCCGGCCCGGGCGCGCCTCGCCCTTGTCGACGGTCCACAGCAGCAGGGACTCGGGCGCGACGAAGAACGGGATCGAGACGCCGCCGTCGACATGCATCTCCGACAGTCGCCGGCCCTGGCCCTCGACCTGGATCAGGGCGGGCGGGAAGACGCCGGGAATGCTGGCCGAGGCGACCAGCACGTCCTGGAACAGCTTGCGCGAGGCCTCGTCGCCCTTGGAGGCGATGGCGCCCATGTCCCAGATCACCGTCTCCTCGGTGTCGAGATTGGTGGTGGCGATCAGCAGGCGGCGGCCGCGGCGGTGCTCGGCGGCGACGGCCTGCATCATGTTGGCGTCGGCGTATTTCTCGACCAGGCCGCGCAGGGCGCCGCTGTCGTAGAAGCTGGGGTGGAAGAGTACGCCCAGGCCGCGCGGCTGCAGGATGCGGTCGGCGGCCGGGCCGGTGTAGACCTCGGTCAGCCGCTCGTCCCAGGTGGGGCCCAGGAACGCGAAGGGGGCGGTGAGGGCGCCGGTGGAGACGCCGGTGACGATGTCGAACTCGGGCCGCTCGCCGGTCTTGGTCCAGCCGGTGACCACGCCGGCCCCGTAGGCGCCGTTCGAGCCGCCGCCCGACAGGGCCAGGACGTCGAAGGTCTTCTGGCCCTTGGCGCGATTGCGGGCGGCTTCGGCGAAGCGGATGCCGGCGGCGCTGTCGCTGGCGTTGAAGCGGATGTCCGACAGGCCGGTGGGCGGCGGGCCGACCATGTCGCTGGCCTTGTAGGCGTCGCGCGAGATCGAGCCGCAGGCGGTCAGGGCCAGCAGGGCGAGGGCGGCGGCGAGGAGGCGGAGCGGACGCATGGCGACTGGGTGGGCGGACTGATTGGGAGGCACCGCGCGAACCTAGGCGGGGAGGGCGCTCGCGTCCACCGGATGGCGTCGCGGTGCAAAACAGGAGCCGTAAACGCAAAACGGGCCGGCTTGCGCCGGCCCGTCTCAGTTCGTCAGGTCAGAGCGGCTTACGCCGACTGCAGTTGACCGGCCGACATCTTGCCGCTGCGACGGTCTTGTTCCAGCTCGTAGCTGACCTTTTGACCTTCGTTCAGCGAGCCCAGACCGGCGCGCTCAACGGCCGAGATGTGCACGAACACGTCGTTGCCGCCGTCGTCCGGCTGGATGAAGCCGAAGCCCTTGGTGCCGTTGAACCATTTCACGGTGCCGATAGCCATTTGGGTAGTCCTTTAGTTCATAGTTCAGGGCGTCGCGAGGCGCGTGCCGGCGACGATCAATTTCGTTGAGGGTCGGAGGGCTGGCTCGGCGCTCCTTGGAAGGAAGCATGGAGTAGCAGATCGAGCGGCAGCGAATTCGATGGGTGATCTGTAAAATGCGCGGTCGGGGATGGCAAGCGAAATATGGGGATTTTATTTTTTCGCCTGCAAGCGTCACCTTCGAAGCTCTTTGCGCGTTGTGGTTATCAACACCGCTGAATTTGAGTGGAGCGTGACCATGACGTTGATCGACCGCATTCCCACCTTGAAGGACTCTGAACTGGCGCAACTGCTCAGCAATGTGCGCCGACTGGACGTCAGCGGCACGCCAGACGAACGCCGCCAGGCGGCGGAGGTTGCGCCCCATCTGGAGCGCGAGGCCTCGCGCCGTCGCGAGAAGGTGCTGATGTCGCGTCGCGCGGCGACCGCCCGCTTCTAAGGGGAAGCGCCGCTACGGCGCGCTTCTAGGGGCGCGCTTCTAAGTAGCGAACCTTAAGCGTCGAAATCGCCTTGATCAGGTCGCTATTGAGAGTCACTCTCAATAGCGACCTTGAGTCCTGGAGGCGATCATGGTGTTGCGGATGACGGGAACCCGCTGGCTGGCCCTGATGATGATGGCCGAACGCGCCGGCGGCGACGAGCGCCCGGACAGCGAATGGCTGCTGCACGGCCCCTCTGAAGAAGACGACGAAGAAGAGATCCTGGCGGGGGAGTGACCTCCTATCCCCCTTTCCTTGCGGGAGAGGGATCGAAAGCGAGCACCCGCCCAAAGAAGGGCAGGGCCCTGTCCTCGACGCGGCCGCTGCGCGACCAGTGCCGCTCGCCCCACCAGCCGCGATATTCCTCGGCCTCGTTGGCGACGCCGAACTCTTCCAGCAGGCCCGCGAAGGCGCGGTTGGCGACCACGTGGTCGGCGTTGCCGTCGAAGCGGCCCCAGTCGAACATCAGTCCGCGCAGGGCTTTCAGTTCGCCCGCGTGGGCTGGCAGCAGGCGGTCCAGCAGGAAGGCGTTCTGCAGCTTCGCGGTCAGGACGGGATCGGTCGCCAGGCTCGCGCCGCGGCCGCTGGCCGGAAAGTCCGCATAGAAGGGCGGCCTGTCCGGATTGGGCAGGAAGGCCTGGTACATGCCTAAGAACACCCGCGAGAAGCCGTCGTCGCCCAGGTCGTCCAGGGATTTGGCCGACGCCAGGCGCTCGAAGTTGGGGCGCGAGTTCATGGTCTGGAGGCCGACGCCCGTGCCGACCGGATGCAGGGCGTAGACCGCGCCGAACACCCCGGGCGCCAGCATGGCCGTGCGGATCGCGCCATAGCCGCCCATGCGGTCGCCCAGCAGGCCGCGCGCTTCCGGGCGGGGCAGGGTGCGAAAGCGCCCGTCGACGGCGGCGACCAGGTCCTCGGCCAGGAACCCCGTCCAGTCGCCGGTCACCGGCGAGGTCGCGTAGAATGAGCTGCCGGTCGGGGTGGAAAAATCGGCCGACACCAGGATCAGCGGCGGAACCTTGCCCTGCGCGACGGCGCGATCGAGCACGGCCCTGGCGCCGTCGCGGTCGAAGATCGCGCGATGGTCGTCGAACAGGTTGGGCAGGAAGTAGACGACCGGATAGCGCCGGCTCCCGGCCTCATAGCCGTCGGGCAGGTAGGCCACGGCCTTGCGGGTCGGGGAGACGCCGACCCGATTGCCGTCGAAGCGTTTCGAGGCGACCTCGAAGTCGACCAGCCGGCTCTCCGCCCGCGCGGCGATGGGCCCGGTCAGGGGCGCGACGGCGAGCAGGAACGCGAGACACACCGCACGCCACAGCAAGCCGAGCATAGCCGAGCCCCCGCCATCGAACGTCGAAGGCGAAAGCTCGTCCTATGCGTGTGTCGAATTTGCGGCCGGGCTAGGGGTCAGGTCAGGGCCTTGCGGGCGGCTTCCCAGTACTGGGCGCCGGTGATCAGGGTGACCACGGCGGCCAGCCACAGCAGGCCGTGGGTGATCCACGAGGCCGGCTCGAAGATCGCCGGGTCCTGCGGCAGGTTGAACGCGCCCCACGAGACGATGATCATCTCGGCGCCGATGGCCACCAGCTGCAGGGTGGTCTTCCACTTGGCCAGCAGGGTGACGGGCAGCTTGATCCCCTTGCCGGCGCCGACCTCGCGCAGGGCGCTGACGGCGAATTCGCGGAACAGGATCAGGCCGGCCGGCAGGATGACCAGCGGGTTCGGACCCAGGGCCATCAGGCCCAGCAGGGCGCCGCAGACCAGGATCTTGTCGCCGATCGGGTCGAGGATCGCGCCCCAGATGCTGACCGCGTCGAGCTTGCGGGCCAGCCAGCCGTCGAAGAAGTCGGTCACCGCCGCCACCACGAACGCCCAGAACGCCCAGCGCTGCAGCGAGAACTGCTGGTCGGCGGTCAGCTGCTCGCTCAGCCACGGCACGCCGCCCGCGGCGGCCGCCAGGGCGACGAACATGAACAGCGCGATGACCAGGCGGGCGGAGGTCAGGATGTTGGGCAGGGCTTTCATGGCGCCGTTCTAACGCATGAGCGCGGCGGAGGGCTATGGCGCATGCATGACATGGTGGCGCTCGCGGACGGGCATCCCCAGATAGGAGGTCGGGGGCGTACAGTGTAACAGTAAGTGGAGTAGTCCCTGATGAGCACGGAATTCGCGAACAAGGTGGCCATCGTCACCGGCGGCGCCTCGGGCATCGGCGAGGCGGTGGTGCGCGAGCTGGCGGCCGGCGGCGCCAAGGTGGTGATCGCCGACTTCAATCTCGAAGGCGCGGAGGCCCTGGCGGACGAGGTCGGCTCGGCCGCCGCCTTCAAGGTCGATGTCGGCGATCCGGCGCAGGTCGAGGCCATGGTCAAGTTCGCGGTCGACACCTATGGCGGCCTGCACCTGGCGGTGAACAACGCCGGCATCGGCGGCCCCAGCGCGCCCACGGCCGACTATCCGATCGACGCCTGGAAGCGGGTGATCGACGTCGACCTGCACAGCGTCCTCTATTCGATGAAGTACGAGATCCCGGCGATGCTCGCCTCGGGCGGCGGCTCGATCGTCAACATGGCCTCGATCCTCGGCAGCCACGGCTGGGCCGGTTCGGGTCCCTATGTCGCCGCCAAGCACGCCCTGGTCGGCATGACCAAGACGACCGCCATCGAATATTCCGGCCAGGGCGTGCGCATCAACGCCGTCGGCCCCGGCTTCATCGACACGCCCGCGGTGCGCGCCTCGATGGACGAGGCGGCGATGGCCGGCCTGGTGGCCCTGCACCCGATCGGGCGCCTTGGCCGCTCGGAGGAGGTTTCGGCCCTGACCTGCTTCCTGCTGTCGGACCGCGCCTCGTTCATCACCGGCAGCTACCACCTGGTGGACGGCGGCTTCTCGGCCCGCTGACGGGATCGGCCCCGCCGTTCGCGCGGCGGGGCAAGTCTCTTCCTGAACGGGCGGTCGCGCGAAGAAAACGCATCGATATCGGGGTAATTCTCCAGGGCGGCGGGTGATTTTTATCCGCTGCGTGGTTGACGTGGCGGTCTGCGGAAGCCAAGCCGTGGTCAAGTTCCCGAGGACGCCATGACCGCCAGCGCCGATCCGACCGCCAATTCCTCCCGCCGCGTGCTGCTGGCCAGCCTGGTGGGCACGGCGGTGGAGTTCTACGACTTCTACATCTACGCCACGGCCGCCTCGCTGGTGTTCGGGCCGCTGTTCTTCCCGTCGCACTCGCCGTCGATGCAGCTGCTGGCCTCCTACGCCAGCCTGGCGGTGGCGTTCTTCGCGCGGCCGGTCGGGGCGATCGCCTTCGGCCACTTCGGCGACCGCATCGGCCGCAAGTCGACCCTGGTGGCGTCGCTGATGCTGATGGGCGGCTCGACCCTGTTGATCGCCTTCCTGCCGACCTACCAGATGGCCGGCTGGCTGGCTCCGGCCCTGCTGTGCCTGCTGCGTTTCGGCCAGGGCTTCGGCCTGGGCGGCGAGTGGGGCGGAGCCGCGCTGCTGGCCGTCGAGAACGCGCCTCCCGGCTGGAAGGCCCGCTTCGGCATGTTCCCGCAGCTGGGCGCCCCGGTCGGCTTCATCGCCGCCAACGGCCTCTTCCTGATCCTGGGGCTGCTGCTCAGCCCCGAGCAGTTCGAGGCCTGGGGCTGGCGCCTGCCGTTCCTGGCCAGCGCCGTGCTGGTGGGCCTGGGCCTGTGGGTGCGTCTGAAGCTGACCGAGACCCCGGCCTTCGCCGCCGCCCTGGCCCACGAGCCGCCGCCGGCCGTGCCGCTGGCCGAGCTGCTCAAGCGTCACTGGAAAGAGACCCTGGGCGGCACCTTCGCCGTGGTCTGCTGCTTCGCCCTGTTCTACCTGAGCACGGCCTTCGCGCTGGGCTACGGCTCCAAGACCCTGGGCTACGACCGCCAGGTCTTCCTGGGCGTGCAGCTGTTCGCGATCCTGTTCATGGCCGGCGGCATCGTCGTCTCGGGCTACTGGTCGGACGCCTCGTCGTCGCGGCGGGTGCTGATGGCCGGCTGCGCCATGACCGTGGCCGCCGGGGCGCTGCTGCCGGTGATGATGGGGGCCGGCTCGCTGGCCCTGATCTGCGCCTTCCTGTCGCTGGCCCTGTTCGCCATGGGCTTCGTCTACGGCCCGCTGGGCTCTTGGCTGCCCGAGCTGTTCCCGGCCCGGGTGCGCTACACCGGGGCCTCGATGGCCTTCAACGTCGGCGGCATCATCGGCGGCGGGCTGACGCCGATGGCCGCCACGGCCCTGGCCGCGAAGGGCGGTCTGGTTCCGGTGGGGATCTATCTGGCGGTCGCCGCGGGGATCAGCTTCGTCGCCCTCGTCCTGCTGAAGCCGCGCCCCGCCGAATAACGCCGATCGCTTACCGGATGACAGGGCTGACGCATCGCGTAAGGTCGCGTCATCCGGGACTGGGCGGGAGACGATCATGGCGGTGACGGGCGGGTTGATCCACAAGGCGCCCGGCAACCTTCGGTCAGTCGTCGCGTAAACCCTCCCATGGCTTCTGCACCCTCCGATACGCCCGCGTCCCAGCGGCGTGGGCTGCGCGGCTCGGTCCGCGGGCTGCTGGTGCTGCTGACCGTCAGCCTGCTGGCGCCGGCCCTGCTGGCCACGGCCCTGCTGCTGGAGCGCGCCAACAGCCAGAGCCGCGACCAGCTCGACGAGCAGCTGATGGCGACGGCCCGGGCGCTGTCGGGGGCGGTCGACCGCCAGGTGGCCGAGGGCGTGGCCGTGGCCGAGACCCTGGCCACCGACCAGGCCCTGCTGAACGCCGACTGGAAGAGCTTTCACGCCCGCGCCAAGCGCACGACCGCCAACCGGCCCGGCTGGATCGTGGTCACGCGACCCGACGGCCAGCAGATGGTCAACACGCTGGTTCCATGGGGCGCGTCCCTGCCCAGGACCCCGCCGCCCGACTACATGGTCCGCGCCCGCGAGGAGGGCCGCACCGTCGTCTCTGACCTGCGCATGGGGGCGCTGGCCAGGCGCTACGTGGTGACGGTGGGAGCGCCGGTCGACATCAAGGGCGAGCCCTTCGTTGTGGCCTATGTGGTCGAGGCCTCCAGTTTCACCTCGGTGTTCCGCCAGCAGCGCGCGCCCGACCGCTGGGTGGCGACGATCCTCGACAACCAGCGCAAGGTCATCGCCCGCTCGGTGCGCAACGAGCGCTGGATGGGGGCGACGGCCTCGCCCGACATGGCCCGCAACCTGGCCAGGGCCAGCGAAGGGATCAGCAAGAGCGTCTCGCTGGAGAAGGTGAAGACCCACGTGGCCTACACCCGCTCGCCGCGGACGGGCTGGACCCTGGTGGTGGCCATTCCACGCGACGAGATGTCCCGCAGCGGCGTCTCGGTGGCGCTGGGGACGGCGGCGGTGTTCCCGCTGCTGCTGCTGCTGGGCATCGGCCTGGCGCTGTTCTTCGCCAACCGCATCAATCGTGAGGTCGCCGACCTGGTCGAGGACGCCGCGACGATCGGGGAGGGGCGGCCGCTGGGTCCGGGACGGGGCGACGGCCTGGCCGAGATCGCCGCCGTGCGCGAGGCCCTGGTCGCGGCCTCCCATGAACTGGAGGCGCGCGAGGCCCGCCAGGCGGTGATGATCAACGAGCTGAACCACCGGGTGAAGAACAACCTGGCCACGGTGCAGTCGCTGGCCCGCCAGACCTTCGCCAAGCTCGACGCCGAGCAGGTACGGATCTTCACCGAGCGCCTGGTGGCGTTCTCGGCCGCCCACGACCTTTTGACCCGCACCGGCTGGACCGAGGCCGACCTGACCGACGTGGTGGCGATCTGCGTGCGGGCCCATGGCGACCGCATCGACGCCGAGGGGCCAAGCGTGACGTTGAGCCCGCACGTGGCCGTGTCGCTGTCTATGGTGCTGCACGAACTGGCCACCAACAGCGCCAAGTACGGCGGGCTGTCGGCGCCGGAAGGCCGGGTGGCCCTGCGTTGGAGCCTGGACGAGGCGGCGCGGCAGCTGCGCCTGACCTGGACCGAGACCGGCGGGCCGACGGTCAGCGAGCCGGCGACCTTCGGCTTCGGCGCGCGGCTGATCGAGAACCTGACCCAGCGCGAGCTGAAGGGCCGCTCGCGCTTCGACTTCCGCCCCGAGGGTCTGGCGTTCGAGGCCTGGCTGCCGCTGGCCTCGATGCAGCGTTGGAAGAACGATTTTTAGGGTGGGCTGGGGGGGCGATTGCCGCCTCCCCAGCTCCGACTTTCCCCGCGAAGGCGGGGATCCAAGCTGGCTTTCAGGACGAGACGAGGCCGTGGATCATCGCCGGACTCGGCTTGGATCCCCGCCTTCGCGGGGACGCTCGGTGAAAAATCAGCGCGTTCCTGGTGCTGACCGTTTTAGGGCTCGGGGACGTAGGGCTCCTCTAGCGGGCCCTGGCCGGGGCATTCCCAGGTGCGCACACGCTTGACGTAGCGCAGGTCGCGCAGGCCGGTGGCGACGACGCCGGCGACGCATAGGCTGCCCTGGCGGGCCAGGTCGCCTTCCTGCTTGGTCAGGACCCAGTCGGACGGACGATCGGCGACGGTGACAGTCGCCTCGTAGTCCGTGGGGTTGGGGTCGTCGTGGTCGTAGCGCAGCTCGGTCAGCACGGCGGGGACGTCCGCTTCCGACCGCGTCAGCCACCGGTTGGCGCGCAGCTGCAGCAGGTCCTTGCTGAACGGGGTCAGCACCAGGGCGACGAGGCCGAGGGTCAGCAGCGTGCGATGGGCCGCTGGTCGGCGCAGGCCCGCCAGCAGGAAGGGGACGAACGCGACGCCCAGCCAGACGCCAAGGCCCAGCCAGTCGATCTGGGCATAGGTCTCGATCTGGCGGGCGGCGACGGTCTCGCTCTTCCAGGCGGCGATCGGAACGGCCGCCAGAACCAGGGCGGCCCAGCCCAGGCCGATGGACTGGAAGACCGCGCCGGCGGTCGGCCCCGGGGCGGGACGTTCGGGCCACAACGAGGCGACGGCGCTGATCGCGTCGCCGGCGGCGACCAGGTCATGCTCGCCCTCGGGATCGTCCGGGCGCAGGCCGCTGGTCATGGTCGCCTGGACGCCGCTCTTGTCGATGGCGATGGTCTTGGCCCCGGCGTCGAGCAGGGCGATGACGGCGGCGCGCAAGGCGGGTTGGGCGCGGAGGATGTCGGCCAGGCCCGGGTCGTCGGTTCCCAGATACACCCGGGCGTCGAAGTCGGGATCGCCGGTCTGGTGTTCGGCGGCGTAGCCGATGCGCTTGGCCAGGCGGTCGTAACCGGTCTCGGCGAACAGCCTGCTGTGGCGCAGGCCCCGGCGATAGGCCGACAGGGTGTTGGAAAGGCGCATGCTGTTGCGCTGGCCATCGAACAGGCCCGAACGCGAGCCGCAAAAGCCCAGGGTCTCGCCGCCGGGACCCGTTCCGGTCCAATCGTGATTGCCCTGGTCGGTCCAGCAGGAGCGATGCAGTGGGGAAGCGGTGGATTCGGCCAGGGACATGGCTGCAAGCTAAGCTTGCAGCCATGGGTTCGTCATCCCCGGTGAAGGTTCAGAGCGCCTGTTCGATCCAGCCCGTCCCGGAGGTCGGCTTGCCCTGGAAGGTCCCCTCGGCGGAGGCGATGCCTTCGTAGATCGAGCCGGTGGGCAGGAGCGGGAATTCCTGGTCGGGAACCAGGGCCTTGAAGTTCAGCACCGCGTCGAAGCCGGCGATGTCGAGCTGATAGTCGAGATAGTACTGGGTCTTCGAGTGCGGGCTGATCCAGGGGCGGTCGGCGATCATGACGCCCGACACCAGGTACATCTGGCCGTCCGGGTCCTGCAGGGTGACCTCGCAGGGCACGGGCTCGCCCGGGTTGGGCTTCTTGTTGGGGCCGTACAGCACGTAGTGGTTCGACAGGGTCCAGCCGTTGTCGAGCTGGGCGTTCTGCAGCAGCCACTTCACCGGATTGGCGGCCGAGCCGAAGAAGCCGTACTCGTGGTCCATCCAGGTCTTGCCCGTGACCTCGAAGACCTCGCCGTCGACGGTGATCGTGCCGGCGGCGGCGACGTTGGTCAGCGAGTAGTAGTAGTTGCCGGTCTGCAGGTGCGAGCCCCAGGCCGGCGGCAGGACCTGGCTGACGCCCGTGCCCCAGACCAGGAAGGGATCGCCTTTCTGCGACATGGTCAGGTCGAACACCACTTCAGTGCCCGTGGCGTCGTCGGTCAGCTTGGTGACCACGGCCATGTTCTGGGTCGGATCGCCCCAGGCCGCGTCCATGGTGATGAAGGTGTGCACGGCCTTGGCCGTGGCGCCCGAGCCGGCGCCGCTGGGGTCGCTGATGGTGATGTCGGGAAGCGAGGTGTAGCCGCGGCCGAGGTTGGCGACCTGGATCGAGGCGATCATGCCGCCGACGATCACCGGATAGGCCACGGCCTGCGAGCCGCCGCCGCCCGACACCGTCACCACCGTGTGGGCCGGATCGTAGCCTGAGCCGGGATTGGTCACCTTGACGGCGGTGAACAGGCTGCCGGCCTTGCCCAGGCCGACGTGCCAGTCGCGGGCGACATCGTGTTCGGCCCAGGTCGCCGGGTCGTAGCCTGCGGGCGTGTTGTAGACCGTGGTGGCCTGGTAGTGCTTCTGGTTCTGCACGTCGGTCAGCATGATCTGCGAGAAGCCGAAGGCCGGCGCGCGGCCCGGGAACGACGCGGCGTTGATCTCGAAGCCGAACACCCGGTCGCCGGCCTTCAGTGTGCCGATGTGCCACCACCACTCGGTCGGCGCGTCGCGGTGCAGGTAGTGGTCGGCGGGCAGGTGGATCACCGACTTCGAGCGCGGGACCGGCACGGGCGCGGCGGTGTCGGCGCAGGCGTCGGCGAGCGGGCGCGCGAGGCCTCGGCCCCGCAGGAACGGCAGAATGGTCATGGCGATGTTTTCCCCAGGCGGCTCCGGGCGGCGCGCCCGGCGCACGCCGCATGTCAGGTTGCAGACATGTCCAGAGCGGCCGGAGGTTGCGTTCACCTAACGGCGTTGTCAATCGCCGCCCCGGGTCGTTTTGGGCGCCGATTTTGGGGGAGAGGTGGTCAGCTCTTGCGGAAGAAGGCGTGGATGCGCTCGGCCAGGGCCTGGCTGACGCCGTCGACCTTCACGAGGTCCTCGACGCTGGCCCGGCCGACGCCCTTGGCCGAGCCGAAGGCGTGCAGCAGGGCCTTCTTGCGGCCGGGACCGACGCCCTCGATCTCGTCGAGCGGGTTCTTCTTCAGGTCCATGCTGCGGCGGGTGCGGTGGGCCCCGATGGCGAAGCGGTGGGCCTCGTCGCGCAGGCGCTGCAGGTAGTACAGAACCGGCGACTTGGGCTCGAGCATGAACGGCGTCTGGCCGGGGATGAAGAAGCGCTCCAGCCCCGCGTCGCGGTCCGGTCCCTTGGCGACGCCGACCACCGGGATGTCGTCGACGCCCAGGTCGGCCATGATCTCCAGCGCCGCGTCGAGCTGGCCCTGGCCGCCGTCGACCAGCACCAGGTCGGGGCGGTTGGCGTCGTCGCCTTCTTCCTCTTCCTTGACCAGGCGGGCGAAGCGGCGCTTCAGCACCTCCTTCATCATGCCGTAGTCGTCGCCGGGCGTGAGCTCGGTGCTCTTGATGTTGAACTTGCGGTACTGGCCCTTCATGAAGCCTTCCGGCCCAGCCACGATCATGCCGCCGACGGCGTTGGTGCCCTGGATGTGGCTGTTGTCGTAGACCTCGATCCGCTCGGGCGGGGCGTCCAGCTTGAAGGCCTCGGCGACGCCGGCCAGCAGCTTGGTCTGGGCGCTGCCCTCGGCCATCCGGCGGCCCAGGGCCTCCTTGGCGTTGGTCAGGGCGTGGCCGACCAGGTCGGCCTTCTCGCCGCGCTTGGGCACGGCGATCTCGACCTTGCGACCGCTCTTCAGGGCGAAGGCCTCGCTCAGCAGCTCGACCTCGGCCGGCTGGACGTTGGCCAGGATCAGGCGCGGGATCGGCTTGTCGTCGTAGAACTGACCCAGGAACGCGGTGATGATCCGCTGCTCCTCGGTGGCGCCTTCCTCTTCGTCTTCCGCAGCGCCGGTGATCCGCGGGAAGTAGGCGTGGTTGCCCCAGTTCTGGCCGGCCCGGAAGAAGAACACCTGCACGCAGGCTTGGCCGCCTTCGACATGCAGGGCGACGACGTCGGCCTCGTCGACGGTCTCGGGATTGATCTGGCTTTCCTGGGCGACGGCGGCCAGGGCGCGGATGCGGTCGCGCAGGCGGGCGGCGCGCTCGAACTCCAGGTCCTCGGCGGCGGCCTCCATCTCCTTGGCCATGGTCGCCATCACCGCGCGGGACTTCCCTCTCAGGAAAGCCTCGGCCTGGTCGACCAGAGCGCCGTAGTCCTCCAGGCTGACCAGGCCCGTGCAGGGGGCGGCGCAGCGCTTGATCTGGTGCAGCATGCAGGGCCGGTCGCGCGTCTCGTAGACGCTGTCGCTGCATGAGCGCAGCAGAAAGGCCTTCTGCAGGGTGTTGAGCGTGCGGTTCACCGCCCAGGCGCTGGCGAACGGTCCGAAATAGTCGCCCTTGATCGTGTGGGCGCCGCGATGTTTCCGCAGTTGCGCGGCGTCGTGGTCGCGGCGGATGAGGATCTCGGGGAAGCTCTTGTCGTCGCGCAGCAGCACGTTGAAGCGCGGCTTCAGCTGCTTGATCAGGTTGATCTCGAGCAGCAGGGCGTCGGCTTCGGTGCGGGTGGTGACGAACTCCATGGCCCGCGTGGCGTCGACCATGTGGGCGATGCGGTTGGTGTGGAAGCGGCCCTGCGCGTACTGCACCACGCGCTTCTTCAGGCTCTTGGCCTTGCCGACGTACAGCACCTCGCCGCCGTCGCCGATCATGCGATAGACGCCCGGCGCGTCGGGCAGGCGCGTGACCTCGTCCTTGATCAGGGCGGCGCCGGCGAGGCGAGGGGAGGCGTCGGTGTCGGTGGTGGTGTCGGTCACGAGGCAGATATAGGCGAGTCCGGCGGGTTCAGCGATCTTCCAGACCGTGGTGGATGCGCGCGATGGTGACACGATCAGGCAGCACCCGATAACTGATCACGTAACTCCAAGTGCGAAATGGTACGATCAGTTCGCGCAGTTCTCCAAAACCGGAATAACGACCCCGCTCTGGAAAATCTCGCAGACTGTCAATGGCATCGGCCAACACGTCCCCCAGATCTGAAGCATATGGCGCGCCGTTGCCCGCAAGCCATGCTTCCAGGCGATCAATATCGATGCCCGCGAGCCTGGAAAGCTCAATGCCACGCACCGATCAGCGCTTCTGGCCGAAGTTTCGCAGTCTGGCTTCGACTTGTTCCCAAGGAATGCCGCCATCGCGGTCTGTCTCGTCGCAGATACGCTGAATGTCTTCCCAATAAGCGGCGTCACGTTTGGGGAAGTGAGCATTCGGCGCCCCTTTCCACGCCGTCTCGCTTTCTCCGAACCCCGGCTCGATAGCACGCCTGAGGATGCCGAGAGTGTAGTCCTCGACGGTTTGTCCTATCTCCTTCGCGCGAGCGCTCAGCCGCTCAGCGAGATCCGGATCGATCTTCAGGATGATGCTGTCGTCGGTCATGTTCTCATGATGTTCCAGTTGGAGTTTGTCGTCAATCACGAGGGGCGCTATGACCCGCCCCATGACCACCCGCTCCCTCTTCGTCACCCCGCTTTATGAAGCCAGCCTCGCCGGCGAGAAGGACTTCGAGACCTTCATCGACGAGCTGCACGACGCCTGCATCGCCGTGGCCGAGGACGACGAGGCCGGCCAGGCCTGGGCCGAGCGCAAGGGCTATCTGGGCTACACCTCCTACGCCTCGCTCGACGACCTGCCGCAGCGCGACAGCCTGTTCGCCGACCTCAAGAAGAAGCTCGACAAGCACGCCGCCGCCTTCGCCAAGGAGCTGCGCTTCGACCTGGCCGGCGGCAAGCTGGTGATGGACAGCTTCTGGATCAACATCCTCGATCCGGGCGGCCAGCACACCGGCCACATCCATCCCCACAGCGTGATCTCCGGCACGGTCTACGTGACCATTCCGGCCGGCGCCTCGGCGCTGAAGTTCGAGGATCCGCGCCTGCCGATGATGATGGCCGCGCCGACCCGCCAGGACGACGCGCCCGAGACCTTGCAGCCCTTCGTCTATGTGCAGCCAGAGCCTGGCACGATCCTGATGTGGGAAAGCTGGCTGCGGCACGAGGTGACGCCCAACCAGGCCGAGGAACAGAGGATCAGCATCAGCTTCAACTACGCCTGGCGCTAGGCTTCTAAACCTGTGCGAAAGCGCACAAAAATTGTGACTTCAAGTTTATCGGCGCAAGAGTACAGTTCTCCCAGGGGTTGAAGGATCGGGGAGGCTGCGATGGGCTATGCTCACGGGCGATGGACTGTACGTGGACGGCGTCTGGCGCTGGCGACGGGGGCGGCGTTAGCCGTCATGGCGTTGCAGGCCGCGAGCGCGGCGGCGCAGGACCGGGTCGTCGATGATCCGCGGGTGCTGGGCGCGCCGCTTCCCTCGAAGGAACTGGGCGCGGCCAAGCCGCCCGAGCCGCTGGCCCTGACCGGCACCGCCTCGAAGGACAAGAGCTACGTCATCGCCCCGGCCAGCACCGCCGAGACCGGCGATCGGCGGCTGAACCTCAACGTCGTCTACACCGACGGCCAGCTCTACAACCCGGCCAACGGGCGCAACGACAAGGTCCACCTGCGCAGCTACAACGGCACCGACGTCTCGGCGACCACGCCCTATGTGGCGCCGACCATCCAAGTGCGGCCCGGCGACACGGTGCGGGTGGCGCTGGACAACAAGCTGCCGGCCGATCCCAGCTGCACCGATCCCAACTGGCTGATCAACGTGCCGCACTGCTACAACGGCACCAACCTGCACAGCCACGGCCTGTGGGTCAGCCCGACCGGCAACAGCGACAACGTGCTGCTGTCGATCAATCCCGGGGTGCAGTTCGAGTACGAATACAACATCCCGCGCGACCATCCGGCCGGCACCTTCTGGTACCACACCCACCGCCACGGCTCGACGGCGCTGCAGGTTTCCAGCGGCATGGCCGGAGCCCTGGTCATCAAGGGCGACCGCAAGCCGACCCCAAAGACCAACGGCGACCTCGACACCCTGCTCTACAAGGGCTCGGCGCCGATCCCCGAGAAGCTGCTGGTGTTCCAGCAGATCCAGTACGCCTGCCTGGACGCCAGCGGCAACATCAAGGTCAAGACTGACGCCCAGGGCAATGTGATCGAGTGGGTCTGCGACCCGGGCGACACCGGCGTCATCGAGTTCTACAGCGACGCCAACGGCAACGGCTTCGGGCCGGGCAGCTGGGGGCAGTCGGGCCGCTACACCAGCATTAACGGCCAGGTGCTGGCCACCCTGCCGGCCAAGCAGGGCGAGCTGGCCCGCTGGCGGATGATCCACGCCGGGGTGCGCGACACCATCTCGCTGCAGTTCGTGAAGATGGCCGACGGCGGGGCCGCGGCCCTGGATCGCCTGGCCGCCGCCGACGGTCCCAAGTTCCAGAAGACCTACTGCGTCGGCGAGCCGGTTCCGGTCTACATCGTCGCCGACGACGGCCTGACCGACGCCCAGGCCCGCAAGACCACGGTCGTCACCCTGCAGCCGGGTTATCGCAACGACCTGCTGGTGGTTTTCCCCAAGGCGGGGAACTACTGCATGCTCGACGCGCAGACCTCGACCGCCGGCACGGTCAACGGCGAGGCCGTCGGCACCCGCCTGCTGGGCAAGGTCGCCGTCGCGCCGGGCAAGGAGGTCAAGGACATCCCGGCCTTCGTCACCGCCGAGCTGGTCGCCGCGGCCAGCGTCCAGATGCCGACCGACGTGCGCGCCAGCGTCGTGGCCGACCTCAAGGACGGGCTGAAGCTGACCCGCTTCGTGCCGCACCCGACGATCACCGACGCCGAGATCAAGGGCTCCAAGACCGAGAAGGTGCTCTTCAACATCGCCATTCCCGGCCAGAACACCAACATGCCGGTGCAGTTCGAGGTCGGCTCGCAGGACTATGCGCCGCGGCCCTACGCGCCCGACCGTATCGACCGCACCCTGGTGCTGGGCACGGCCCAGGAGTGGGAGCTGCGCTCGGAATTCGTCAGCCACCCGTTCCACATCCACGTGAACCCGTTCCAGATCGTCAAGATCCTGGATCCGACCGGCAAGGACGTCAGCGAGCCCGGGGCGGTCGACGACTTCGGCCTCGACGGCGTGGATCCGCAGTATCCTGGCCTGAAGGGCGTCTGGAAGGACACCCTGTGGGTCAAGAGCGCCCAGAAGGTCGAGAACGGACCCTATCTGCCCTACACCCTGATCGTGCGCACCCGTTACCAGCGCTACATCGGCGAGTACGTCCTGCACTGCCACATCCTCGACCACGAGGACCAGGGCATGATGCAGAACGTCCAGATCGTGCTGCCCGACGGCGCCGGCGGCGTCTCGCACGGCCACCACTGAGTTTCGAGCCTTCCGGCCTCCGGCGCGATGAACGCGCCGGAGGCCGCCGTTCGCCATCAAATTCCGAGAGCCCTTCCATGACCCACGATCCCGCGGCCGGTCCGTATTCGTCCCTGCTGCCCTCCCGCCGCGCCCTGATGGCGAGCGGCGCGGCGGCGGCGCTCGGCATGCTCGTGGCCGGGCAGGGCCAGGCCCAGCCGGCCGCCCCGACCAAGGCCCGCTGGCGGCGCTGGAACGTCAGCAGCCCGCAGGGCCAGAAGGCCCTGGCCAGCTACGCCAAAGCCATCAAGATCATGCTGGCCCTGCCGCCGGACGATCCCAACAACTGGTACAACCACGCCCTGACCCACACGGTCGACTGCCCGCACGGCAACTGGTGGTTCGTGGTCTGGCACCGCGGCTATGTCGGCCTGTTCGAGCAGGCCGTGCGCAAGATCAGCGGCGATCCCGACTTCGCCTTCCCCTACTGGGACTGGACCGCCGATCCCAAGGTGCCGGCGCAGATGTTCGAGGGCGTGCTCAATCCCAACGACGCCGCCTACATCCAGAGCCTGGACGCCTTCAACAAGGCCTATGGGCCGGTGCTGGAGACGTTCTGGAACAACCTGACCCCGGCGCAGAACGGGCAGCTGCTGATCCGCGGCCTGCGCTTCCCGGCCGACCTGCTGTTCGATATCGGGCCCAAGGGCGGGCCGATGTTCTTCGCGCCGCCCAACGCGCGCGGCTCGACGCCGCAGAACCCGGGCTTCGACGGCGTCACCAACCGGGCCGTCTCGCCCTGGATGCTCGACAACGCCCTGTCGCCGCGCGACTTCATCGGCTTCGCCAGCCCCAAGTCGCAGTTCCACAGCAGCATCACCGGCTTCGGGGTGATGGAGGGTCAGCCGCACAACAAGGTGCACAACTGCGTCGGCGGCATCTGGACCGACAAGGACGGCAACACGACCTATGGCGACGGCTTCATGCAGTCGAACCTGTCGCCGGTGGACCCGCTGTTCTTCCTGCACCACGCCAACATCGACCGCATCTGGGACGTCTGGACGCGCAAGCAGCAGGGCTACGGCTATCCGACCCTGCCGGACGACAATCCCAGCTACATCAACGGCAAGGGCGATCTGGCCAAATGGCGGGCCGAGCCCTTCCTGTTCTTCCACGACGCCGACGGCAATGCGGTGACCGGGGCCAAGGCCACGGCCGCGGCCTACGAGACCATCGGTTCCTTCGACTACGACTACCAGCCCGGCTCGGGCGAGAACGTCGTGCCGCCGGCGGGGACCACCAAACTGAAGGCCGGCAAGCCGGCGCCGGCGACCAAGTACGCCGCCAAGCTGAAGGCGCCTGGTCCGAGCAGCCTGGCGGCGGGCGACGTGACCCTGCCGGCCGCGGTGCTGGCCGACGCGGCCAAGCCGGGCGGGACGCACCTGCTGGCCACGATCACCGTGGACCTGCCGCCGTTCGAGCACGCCAACGACCTGGCGGTGGTGATCAACACGCCCGAGGGCCAGGCGGTGGGCGTCGACTCGCCGGGTTTCGTCACCACCCTGTCGATGTTCGGCCGTCACCTGGTGACGCGGCCGGTCAGCTTCACGGTGCCGCTGTCGCAGCCGCTGGCCAACCTGGCCAAGGCCAAGGGGCCGGGCGTGGCCGCCGCCGCGCCGACCGGGCTGAGCATTCGCCTGGTGCGTTTGGCCGGCAAGCCGATGCTGTCGGCCGCCGGGCCGCACGCCCATCACGCCGATGGCGGCGCGACCACGGCCACGCCGCAGGTGCTGGACATCGTGGTCCACGCACAGTGAACGCACGCCCAGTGACGCAGCGCTTCAGCAAGGGAGGATCTCGATGACGTTCGACGGCAAGTGGACCTATCGCAGCTACCTGAACAATCCCGAGCTGGTGGACGGCAACGCCCAGACCGCGCTCAGCCTGATCTGGGGCGAGGGCGTGTTCACGTTCGAGAGCCCGGAATGGTGTTCGATCGTCGGCACGCTCGACATGGGCGGCGGTTACGTGCTGGACCTCAAGGGCCACATCCTGCGCGAGGGGACCGGTCCCGAGGCCCTGGTGATCAACGGCTACGGCCGCGACGGCACGCCGACCGCCGGCTGGGAATACGACTACCACTGCTGGCCGGGCTACACTTGGCCCGACGGCGTGGATCAGGTTCCGTCGCTGGTGGGCACGGTGGTGCGCGCCAAACCGCACAACGGCGAGCCGGCCGGGGTGGTGGCCTCGTTCATCGCGGTGTTCCAGTGAGCGATGCGCGCCTGGCGGCTCCGCCGCAGCCCGACCTGCCGCCGTTCACGGTAGGCATCGTGCTCTATCCGGGCGTCGACATCCTTGACGTCTCGGGTCCGCACGAGGTGTTCGCCTTCTTCGACGCCTCGGTGATCGGTCGGACCAGCCAGGTGGCGGTGGTGGCCGCCACCACCCAGCCGATCCAGACCTCCGGCCCGCTGAAGGTGGTGGCCGAGTACGACTTCTGCTCGTGCCCGCATCTCGACATGCTGTTCGTGCCGGGCGGCGGCAACGGCCTGCAGGAGACGATCAACGACAAGGACCTGCTGGCTTTTCTGGTCGAGCGGGCCAAGACGGCGACCTATGTCGTCTCGGTCTGCACCGGCGGGCTGATCCTGGCCTCGGCCGGCCTGCTGGATGGCTATCGGGCGACCACCCACTGGGCCTTCATCGACTGCCTGAAGCTGTTCCCCGACGTGACCGTGGTCAACGGCTGTCCGCGCTGGGTGAAGGACCGCAATCGCGTCACCGGCGGGGGCATCTCGTCGACGGTCGACGAGTCGCTGTTCATGGTCCAGACGATCGTGACCGATCTGGCCGGCGGGCCGGACGCGGCCGACAAGGCCGCCCTGGCCACCCAGAAGGTGCAGCTGTCGATCCAGTACCATCCCGATCCGCCGTTCCCGGGCGGCGACCCGTGCTCGGTCGACTACGCCGTCTACGAGCCGGTCAACGCCGGCATGACGGATTTCCGCGCCAGCATCGACGCGGCCATCGAAAAGCGGCTGCATCCGACGGCGGCGGCGAAGGTCGAGGCGACGGTCGAGGCGTAACGGAGCCTGAGATCGCCTGAGGCTTAACCTCCTCCGAGCATCCCCGCGCAGGCGGGGATCCAAGCCAAGGTGGCGGGGAGACCACGGCCGCGCCTCATCCTGAACGTCAGCTTGGGTCCCCGCCTGCGCGGGGATGGGCGGATTTTAAACTGTCCGCTCGGTCTTCGGTCACCGAATCTGCGCCGCGCCCTCAGGCGCACATTGTCGCAAATCGGCCTTTTGCGGGACGTCGGGCCTTGCCGCGGCTATGGTCGCGCCCAATTTGCGCTGGTAAGGCTCGCTTCGAGTCGCTTCCTCGCCCTTTTCGTTCCGCCTTCGCCGCCTCGCGCGGCGCGTTCGAGTTTCCCGCATGCAGTCGCCGGTCAAAGCCATCATCCTCAGCGCCGGGCAGGGCAAGCGCCTGTCGCCGCTGACCGACACCCGGCCCAAGTGCCTGGTCGAGCTGTCGGGCCGCTCGGTCCTGGAATGGCAGATCCGCCACCTGCACCGCGCCGGCGTCGCCGAGGTGGTGGTGGTCACCGGCTTCGCCGCCGACCTGGTCGAGGCGGAGCTCGCCAAGCTGCGCCTGCCGGGCCTGACCGTGCGCACCCTGTTCAACCCGTTCTACAGCGTCAGCGACAACCTGGCCTCGGTGTGGATGGCGCGCGCCGAGATGCAGGGCTCGTTCCTGCTGCTGAACGGCGACACCCTGTTCGAGCCGGCCATCGCCGAGCGCCTGCTGTCGGCGCCGCCGGCCCCGATCACCGTCGCCATCGACCGCAAGGCCGGAGGCTACGACGCCGACGACATGAAGGTGCGAACCGACGGCGAGGCCCTGCGCGAGATCGGCAAGACCATCACCACCTACGACGCCGAGTCGATCGGCTTCCTGCGCTTCGAGCCCGAGGGCGCGGCGCTGTTCACCGACATCGTCGAGCGCGCCCTGCGCACGCCCGAGGGCCTGCGCCGCTGGTACCTGTCGGCCATCGACCAGATCGCCCGCGCCCACGACGCCGTGGCCGTGCGCTCGATCGAGGGCCTGGACTGGGCCGAGATGGACTTCCCCGAGGACCTGCCGAAGAACCGCGAGTTGGCGGAAGCCTGGGCTGCGGCCGAGGCGACCCCGGCCTGAAACGACGAGGCGGCGCCTGCTCTTTCGGCAGGCGCGCGATCTCCTCCGATGGGGCGACGTTAGTCGTTCCTCCAAAGAATGTGTCATGCGCCAATGCGATCATAGGTTGCGCGAAATCATCGCGCGACCACGGATCGAGGAAGCGCCATGCCCGACGCCACCACCCTCAAGCTGACGGTCTACAAGCCCGACATCCTGGCCGACGGTCAGGTGGGCTTCGACTACGAACTGGCTCTGGTCGTCGCCGACGAGAAGGCCGACCTGCTGACGGCCGGCTGCGCCTCGCTGGAGGCCGCATCCACCGCGCGGTGCGAGGTGCTTCCGGTGACGGGGACGCTGTCGTTCCCCAATCCGGCAGCGCCGGTGATCTCGCCGTTCACCGGGCTGCTGTTCATCTACGACAACGCCCCGGCCATCGGCTTTCCGCTGTCGATCATGGCCCAGAGCACCAGCGACGAGTTGCTGCAGTTCAGGCTGAACCTGTGCTTCCCGTCGGTGTCGACCGACCCGCTCTCGGGCTCGATCGTGTTCGGCGAATGGCCGGGTCCGCTCAGCAACGTCGCGGCCAGCTTCCTGTCGCCGCGGGCGTAAAGCGCCAAGGCCCTAGCGGGCGTCCAGCACCCGCACGCCCAGCTGGTTGGCCACCGGCCGCTCGCGCCCGGGCACGCCGGTGTGGATCGGCGAGTTCAGCACGCGCGGACGGCCAAAGCCGTCGTCCACGGCCAGGGTGGTCGAGCCGCCGCCGTCGAGGTTGATGGCGTCGGCCGCCCCCAGGTCGCGGAAGAACGCGGTCAGTTCGGCCAGGGTCGCGCCCTCGCTGATCACGGTCTGGCGGCCGTCTACCACCACCAGCCAGCCGGTGCGGCCGTCGGCCGAGACGCCCAGGGCGGTGCGCGGATGGCGATCGGCGGCGTATTTTGGCCCGGCGTGCTTGAACGACTGCTCGGCGCCGTCGACCAGCAGCACCGGCCCGGCGGCCACCGCGTCGATCACGTCCCAGCGGCAGGTGTGGCCCGAGCGGATCTCGACGAACGACGGGTGGATGCAGAGGATGGCGTTGACGCGCGGATCGAGCTCCGGAACCTCCGGCGGGGCGACCACGGCGCCGGCGACGATCACCTTGCCGACCGGATCGACGTGCTGGCCGGCGTGGGGCACGAAGTCGTCGCCGCCGCGCGCGCCGGGCTTGAAGGGCGTGAAATAGCTGGCGTTGACGGCCAGCAGGGCGCCCGAGGCGGTCACGAAGTCGGACGTGGTGCGGGCGTGGTACTGGCCGGCCCCGTCATTGGGTGGCGAGACGAACAGCTGCACCTTCGGATTGGCCAGGTCCAGCCGCACGACGTGGAACACCTGCCGCAGCGGGTTCTCGCGCGTCTCGCTCCAGTAGGTGACGCCTTCGGAGAGGGTGCTGGTCTCGCTGCGGCCGAAGGCCGTCTGCGGCGTGGCGGGGATATGGACGCTGGCGCAGGCCGGCAGCATCAGAAGACCGCCGATAGCGGCGGCGCGGGCGAGAGATCGGAACACGGGCAAGCTTATGAACTGTTGGGTCGGCCCGTCACGCCGTGGGCGGACAGTTGCCCGGGCAGATAGGCGCTGAGCTTGGCCTTGGGAAGGGCAAGAGCGCCCCTGGCCGCCGAAAACCGTTGGTGTTCAAGATGATGGCCGCCAGGTGGCGAGCCGGCTCAACGCGGTTGGCGGCTGACGGTGAAGTCGGCGAACGGGGAGTTGGCCAGTTCACGTCCGATGACTTCCGCCGCGACTTCGTAATCGACCACTGGGCAGAGGGCCTCCATCGAGCCCGAGCCGATAGAGCCGCCGTCGCAGTGGCCAAGTCCGGTCCAGCCGGTGACCTCGTTGAGGAAGTCTTCCAGGGCGTGGCGGCGATCAAGGTCGTCGACGCCGCCCATGCCGTCGATGGGGGCGCTGACCAGCAGGCCGGCCATTCGGGAGTGCGGGATGGTCTTGAAACCCGCCTTGCGCGCGATGGAAGTGATGCGCTCGACGGCTTCGCGCTGTGCGGCGATCCCGGCGGCGGGATGCTCGACGATTTCGCCGCGTTCGCCGCAGAGGCCCACGTGCGCGATCACCTTGTCGCCGTCGCTCCAGACTTCGCGATAGTGCAGCCTGCCCTCGATGCGCTTGTAGAGCTTGATCGTCGGAACCGAGGCTTCCTCCGGCGCGTCATGGGCGGCCTCCGCGAGATAGGCGGCGAGATCGGCGGGATGAACCTCGTCGATGGTGATCCCAAAAGCCGCAAGGGCCTCACCGCCGATCGGCGGTTGAAAACCGATCCCCAGCCGATTGCCGGACCTGTCCTTCTGCGCATAGACCGGACCGAGCGCCGCCAGTTTGTCTGGAGGAGACGCCGCCACCGTCGCGGCGGTGCGATCGATGGCCTCGGCCACCGCTTGGCGCTCGGCTGGGGTGATCCGCGTCTTGTGGACGGCGGTCAGGGCCTTTTGAGCGGCCGCGGCCACCGCCGCGACGCGCGCCAGCCAGCGGTCGCCGATCCAGGCGTGGTAGTCGAGGATCGTGTCCGTGAAAAACACGCCGGCGCCGCGGTCGAAGCTCGCCCAACCCTTGGTCTGCGGCGGCATGATCGGGTGGGCCACGGCGCTGACGAAGCAGATCTCGCCGACATGCGCGAAGGGGGCGCTGTTCTCGCAGTCCCTGGCTAGGGCGGCGCCGAACGCCTCGACGGTTTGATCCACGGCCGCACCGGTGTCCTGCGTGCCGTAGAAAATCCGCATGGTGACGCGCATGCACTTCCCCCGGTCTTCAGACGCTGTCGCCGACGATCCTGCGCACGAGATCGAGGTCCGCCGGCTTGTCGACGTCCACCGCCGCCAGGCCGTCCTGGGCGCGGACGGCGGCGGCCTTGACGCCGGCCAGGGCGCCGAGGCGGGCGATGGCTTCGTCCAGGGTCAGCAGGCCCAGCAGGTAGCGGACCAGCAGGCCCGGGCCGAGCATGGCGGCGATCTTCCAGGGCTGCTTGCGGTTCTGCTCGACGCGGCGCCAGAGGGCGATGGCGGGCAGGGCGGCCTCGCTGCGGAACAGGAACAGGTTGCAGCCCGAAAAGCGGCCGTCGCGGAACTTCAGATAGGTGCGCTGGGTGTCCGGCGCGGCGGCGCGGACGCGCTCCTCCGTGGCCAGCATCAGGGCGACGTCGGCGCCTTCCGGGGCGTCGGCCAGGAGCTGGGTGATCCACTCGGGCTTGAGCAGCGCGTGGTCGACCGTGGTGATCAGCAGCGGGAAGCCCAGGCTCTCCGCGCCCTCGCGCACGCTCTGGCTGGGGCCTTCGGTCGAGGCGGCGATGGCGGTTACGCCGGCCGGCAGGGCCGAGACGATGGCGGCGTCGGAGGTCGAGACGCCGATCGCTTCGGCGCCCGCCGCCTGCAACGCGCCGAGCACGCGGTCCAGCAGGGTGCGCCCCTCCAGCGTGATCAGCCCTTTGTGGGAGACGCCGGCATAGGCCGCGGCGCTGTCGATCTCGCCCGGCCGCGAGCCGGCCAGGACGAGGGCCTTGAAGCTGGTCGTCACAGCGCCTTCTCGTAGACGCGATAGGTCTTGTAGATCTCCGAACCGATCGCCTCGGCGATACGGCGCATGGGCATGTTCTCTTCCAGCACCCACGAGATCTCGAAGCGCTCGTAGCCCAGCGCCAGGGCCGAGGTGCGGCCGGCGTGCATCATCTGGAACGGCAGCATGCGGCCGCGGATGCCCTCGGCGAACTTGCGCTTCACGCCCATCAGCGGGATGCGGGCCGACTTCACGCGCTTGACCTTCAGCCGCCACAGGAGCTTGGCCCAGCCGAACGGCAGCAGCTTGCCGCCAAGATCGCGGATGGCCTCGTTGACGTTTGGCAGGAACACCAGGAAGCCTGCGGCCTCACCGTCGATCTCGGCGAACCAGGTCAGGCGCTTGTCGATCACGGCCTTGAGGGCCTTGGCCAACTGGGCGGTCTCGGCCTCGGTGGTGGGGGTGAAGCCCCAGTTGTCCTTCCAGGCGTCGTTGAGGATGTCGGTCAGGGTAGCGACCTCCTCGTCGTAGCGGCTCATGTCCAGCTGGCGCAGCACGACGCCGTCGGCCGGCGGGCGCTCGGCGCGGCGGCGCACGGCCGGCGGCAGGTCGACATGCATCGGGGCGTAGTAGGCGTAGACGTCCTTGGCCTTGGCGTAGCCCTGCTGCTCGACGCGGCGGCCGGCATAGGCCGGGTCGTGACCCATCATCACCATCGGCGGGGTGTCGAAGCCGTCGACCAGCAGGCCGACCTCCTCGTTGATCGACAGGTTGAACGGACCCATCACGTGGGTGCGGCCGCGCTCGCGCAGCCAGGACTCGGCGGCCGCGAACAGGGCGGAGAAGACGTCTGCGTCGTCCTCGGCGGCGATCAGGCCGAAGTGGCCGTCCAGGCGGCCGGGGATCTTCTGCGGCGTCAGCTCGTCGATCTGGGCGCTGATCCGGCCAACGTCGCGACCGCCGCGCACGGCCAGGAACAGTTGCACCTGGGCGTGGGCGAAGAACGGGTTGGTCTTGGGCGACAGGGCCTCGGTCCGCTCCAGGAACAGCGGCGTGATCCAGTTGGGATCCTTGGCGTTGAGGCGCGCGGGCAGGGCGATGAAGCGCTTCAGCTCCTCGGGCGTGCGCACGGGCAGGACCGAGATCGCCTCGGCCGCGGAATCGAAAGGCATCATCCCTCCAGGGATACGAAGGCGCGCACCGCGAGGGCGGCGAAGACGGCGGGGGCGGCCCAGGCGGCCAGGATCGGCGACAGCGAGCCGGACTCGCCCAGCGCCGACAGCAGGCCGTCGGCGACCAGATAGACGAGGCCGGCGGCCAGTCCCGAGGTCAGCAGGATCGCGCCCTGGCCGCTGCGGAAATTGGCCCAGGCGACAGGGGCGCTGAGCAGCAGCATGACCAGGGCCGCCAGCGGTCCGGAGAAGGCCGTCTGCAGGCGGGTGGCGTAGAAGCTCTGCGGCCGGTCCGAGCCGCCGTTCTCCAGCGCCCGGCGGGCCGAGGCGGCCGACGGGGCGGGGGCGTCGGCGAACAGGGCCTGCACGTCGGCGGGGCGCAGGGCGGTGGGCCAGGTGGCCGAGGCGGCGACCATGGGTTCCACGCGATCGCCGATGAAGCGGGTGGTGACGGGCTTTTCCAGCCGCCAGGCGCCCTTCTGGAAGCTGGCGACGGGGGCCACGACCCGCTCGGTCAGGGCGCCGGACTTGTCGCGGCGATAGATGGTCAGGTCGCGCAGCTCCGCGCCGTCGGCCAGGGCTTCCTTGGCGGTGACCAGGTCCTCCCCGGCGCGGAAGGTGCGGGCGGTGGGGGGCTTGCGCTCGGCGACCGGCGTGGTGGCGGCCCACCAGGCGCTGAGCGTCGGGTCGGTGCGTGGCGAGATCACCTGGGCGCACAGGGCGTCGAGCGACAGGACGGCGATCGCCACCGGCACGGCCATCAGCACGATGCGGTAGCCCGAGATGCCGCTGGCGCGCATGGCGACGACGGCGTTCTCGCGGGCCAGCTGCGAGAAGGCGAACAGGCCGCCGGCCAGCACGCCCAGCGGCGCGACCTGCTCGAACAGGCGCGGGGCGCGCAGGGCGGCGTAGTAGAACACCCCGGCGACGCCCAGGCCGCGATCGAGGATGTCGGTGGTGACCTCCAGCAGGTCGAGGATCTGCAGGATGGCCATCAGGATCAGGATCGCGCCGAGCACCCGGGTGGCGACGGTGCGCAGGACGTAGAGCGGCAGCTTCATGCGGCGCGCTCCTTGCGCTGGAAGGCTCTCAGCACGCGGCGGAACCAGGCGCTCATGGCCAGGACCAGACGCGAGATCGGGGTGTCGCCGGGCCGCGTGCGGCTGCCGACGAACAGCCAGACGGCCAGGCCCGTGAACACCAGGAACGGCGCGCCGACGGCGGGGATGGGGGCGAGGCGGCCGGACTCGGCCAGGCTCTGGCCCAGCAGCAGGCTGTGCTGGAAGGCCAGCAGCAGCACCCCGGCCAGCAGCAGGCCTGGCGCGCGATTGCCGCGCTTGGCGGCCAGGCCCAGCGGGAAGGCCAGCAGCGGCAGGAACGGCAGGAAGGCCGCGCGGGCCAGGCGGCCGTAGAACTCGGCCCACAGGGTGGCCTTGGGCACGACCGGGTTGGGCGAATTGGCCTGGCGGGTCAGTTCGACCAGGGTCAGTTCGCGCTCGTCGCCGCCTCTGGCGCGAAGGAGCCCGGCGGCCGCCTTCAGCGGCGCCTGGGTGGTCAGGTCGTCGAAGGCCAGGCTGCGGTAGTTGCCGCGCGCGTCGCTGCCGATGCGGCGGCCCGACCTCAGGCGCATGGTCACGGTCTTGCCGTCGGCGGCGACCTGCAGGGTGGCGCTGGCGGCGGTGATCAGCTCTTCGTGGCCGGCCGCGTCGGGGCGGCGGATGAAGACGCGGGTCAGGGTCTGGCCGGCCAGGTCGGCGCTGTCGGCGGTCATCAGCGAGCCGTCGTCGTCGATGAAGGCCCCGCCCGAGAGGCGGCCGTTCCAGCCGGCGTTGACGGCCGCGTGCATGACGGCGCGATAGGCGTAGCGGCTGTAGGGCTGGACGTAGCCGAACACGGCGATGCTGAAGACGCTGAGCGCCAGGCCGATGCAGACGAAGGGCGCGGCGACACGTTCGAGGGACTGGCCGCCGGCCAGCAGGGCGTCGATCTCCGAGCCGTCCGACAGCTTGCTGATGACGATGAACAGCGCCACGAAGAAGGCCACCGGCAGGGCCAGGCCCAGATAGTGCGGCACCAGGTTGAGGGCCAGCTGGGTGACATAGTCGAAGCGGGCGCTGCTCTGCGACAAGAGGTCGAGCAGGCGCAGCACGCGCTCCAGCAGCAGGGCGACGACGGTCAGGCCCAGGCACCCGACCAGGGGCCAGAACAGCAGGCGCAACAGATAGCGGTCGATCAGGCCAAGGACCGTCAACCGCCGCGGATCGGGTTTCTTCCTCTTGCGGCTCACGCGGCGACCCACGCCTCGGCGAAGTCCTGGGCCAGGCGGGCGACGGCGTCGTCGTCCAGCGCGACGGCCGTTCCCAGGGCCGGGGCGGCCGGCCAGCCGGCGTCGGGGAAGCTCGCTCCCTCGTGCTCACGCGCGCCCTCGTAGCGGGGCAGAACGTGGAAATGGACGTCGCGGTCGACCATCATCAGCATCAGGTAGTTGATCTTCTCGTACGCAACCTTGGCCTTCAAAACGCGTTCGATCCCGGCGATCGCCGCCTGCATGTCGGCGAAGGCTTCGGGGCTCAGCTCCGAAAAGGCGTGAGCGGGTTCCTTGCATACGAGGACGAGAGACCCGAAAGTCGGCTGCTTGGGACGGACCAAGACCAGCCAGCGATCGGTCTCCGCGACTTTCGAGCGGGGATAGCCGAACGCGAGGGCTGTGGGATTGGGCATACGGCAACCGATACTGCGGGCGAGTCCGGACGCGGATCGCGACGCGGCGACAATAGGGACACGACGTTTTACATGGAAGCACGAACCGTTCTTCCAGGCTTGGCGGCGCTAGGGACGCTGCTGGGCGTGCTGGGAATGGCGGCGCCGGCGACGGCGAAGCAGGACTGCGTCGGACGCGACACCGGCGTTCGGCTGACGGTCGAGGTCGGAAAGCTGAAGTCCGACTCGGGGCTGGTGACGGTGACGATCTATCCGTCCGACCCCAGCCGGTTCCTGGCCCCGCGCGGCAAGCTCTTGCGCCTGCGGGTGCCGGCCAGCGCCCCGACCACCGAGGCCTGCTTCAACCTGCCCAAGGCCGACATCTATGCGGTGGCCGTCTATCACGACAGCAACGGCAACAAGGACTTCGACCGCAACGCGGTGGGCGTGCCGACCGAGGGCTACGGCTTCTCCAACGACGCCCCGTCGCGCTTCGGCGTGCCGTCGTTCGATTCGGCGCGGATCAACGTGAAGTCGGGCGACAACACGATCCGGGTGCGGATGCGGTACGGGAAGTAGGGTTAAGTGCGTGGTCCTCGTCCTTCGACAGGCTCAGGATGAGGACCATTGCCGGCTCCGAGGCTCAGTAGAAACCTCATCCTGAGCTTGTCGAAGGACGAGGTTTCGGCCCCGCTGGCTCTCAAGCCAGCGAATACCGGCCCAGCTCCCGAATCCCGCCGGTCTCCGGGTCCAGCCCGCGCGCCACGACCCGCAGCGAGAAGCCGCCTTCGCGCTCCTCGATCTCCAGCGCGTGCCATCTCGCCGGCGAGTGGCCGCCGCTCCAGGCCGAGGCGGAGGGCACGCCCAGCACCGGGATCGCCTTGCCGCCCGGGCCGGGAACCGTCGCCGTCAGCGACTCATGGGCGTGGCCGTGCAGGACGAGGTCGGCGCCGCGGCGGGCCAGCACGGCGCGCAGGTCGGCCTGATCCTCCAGCGCCTTGCGCGACGACACCGCCCCGGCGTTGGGCGGATGGTGCAGCAGCACCACCTTGAAGCGGTCGCCATAGGCCGGGTCAGCCAGCAGGGCGTCGAGCTTTTCGAGCTGGTCCGAGCCCAGGCGACCTGTGGCCAGGTGCGGGGCGGTCGGCACGGCCGAGCACAGGTTGAACAGGGCCACGGGCCCGCGCAGCCGCACCTGCGGGAAGGCGGCCTCCTCGTCGTCGCCCAGCCAGGCGGTCCAGGGGGCGAAGCGGCCTTGCGCGCTCTCGCCGACCAGGGCGTCGTGGTTGCCAGGGCTGACGGTGACGGTCTCGGCCGGGCCCAGCGATCGCAGCCAGCGCGTCGCGGCGTCGACCTCTGCTTCCGAGGCGAAGTTGGTCAAATCGCCGGTGATCGCCACATGGTCGGGGGCGTGGGCCTGCAGGTCGGCGACCAGGGCGGCCAGCACCTCGGGCCGGTGGACCTTGCGCTTGCGGCGCCAGGCGATCCGACTCAGCAGGCGCTTGGAGGCGAGGTCGCGCAGCCGAAAGGCGCCCGGCGGCGGTGGCAGGTGAGGGTCGGAAAGATGGGCGAGGCGGAATATCGACAAGAGCGGCCGGTGCGATTGTGGCGGATTGCGACGAAGCTGCTTATCAATCGCCTCGGCTTTCAAGGGGTTTAAGTTCCGGTGACGGGTGAAATCAATCCGGCAGGTTCGCGCGCCGTGACGGTGGGCGAGAGCCAGGGACGCATCTGGGGCATGACCTCGGGCGAGCGGCTGTCGCGCATCTATCGACGGATCGGCCTTTCCGAGGGCGCTGGAGAAGGTGACACGGTCGCCGTCCACGCCGGCTGGGTGTTCGACGAGTCGCTGATCAAGGCCCTGGCCGGACGGCCCTGGGCGGTGCTGGTCGACGAGGCCGGCGCGGCTGTGGCGGTCAACGCCCCGGCCGAGGTGGCGCAAGCCGCCGTCGCGGCCCTGGCGGCCGGCGGCGATCCCTCGACCATCGATCCGCGCTTCGTCCGCCTGACCGCGCTGGAAGTCGGCTCGGCCTACAACAGCGCCCTGCGCAAACGCGAGCCGCCGGTGCTGGAGCGCCTCGACAAGGACACCGTCCGCGCGGTCGAAAAGCGCCTGTTCCAGGGCTCGTACAAGGGCGTCACCGACCTGGTCACCAAGTACGTCTGGCCGACCCCGGCGCGGATCGTCACCCGCTGGTGCGCCCTGGCGAAGATGACGCCCAACCAGGTGACCTTCATCGGCTTCCTGCTGACCATCGCCGCCTTCGTGCTGTTCTGGCGCGGACAGTTCGGCTGGGGCCTGGTCTGCGCCTGGATCATGACCTTCCTCGACACGGTCGACGGCAAGCTGGCGCGGGTGACCCTGACCTCGTCCAAGTGGGGCAACGTCTTCGACCACGGCATCGACCTGGTGCACCCGCCGTTCTGGTGGTGGGCCTGGTATGTCGGCGTGTTCGCCGTCGGTCTGTCGATGCCTTACGCGCCGTGGCTGCTGGCCATCGTCGTCGGCGGCTACGTGGCCCAGCGGGTGGAGGAGGGGATCTTCCTGTCGCTCTTCAAGCTGGAGATGCACGCCTGGCGGCCGTTCGACAGCTTCTTCCGGCTGATCACCGCCCGTCGCAACCCCAACCTCATCCTGCTGACCGCCACCGCCCTGGTCGGCCGTCCGGACATCGGCTTCGTGCTGGTGGCCGCCTGGACGGCGATCTGCTTCGTCGTCCACGCCGTCCAGATCCTGCAGGGCTTCGCCGCCCCGAAGGGCTCGATCCAGAGCTGGCTGTCGCGGTGATGCGCGTCGGCGTCGTCCGCAACCCGCGCAGCCACGCCAACCAGGGGCGGGTGCATGCGCCGACGCCCGAGGGCGTGCGCGTGGTCGAGCCGGCGACGCGCGAGGCGCTGTCCGAAGAGCTTGCCCGCTTCGCCGACGAGAAGATCGACCTGCTGGTCATCGACGGCGGCGACGGCACCGTGCGCGACGTGCTGGGCCTGACCCCGGCGACCTTCGGCGACGACATGCCGATGCTGGCGGTGGTGCCGTCGGGCAAGACCAACGTGCTGGCCATCGACCTGGGCGCGCCGCGCGACTGGCGGCTGGAGGAGGCCCTGGCGGCCGCCGCCCAGCCCGAACCGCGGGTCAAGATCCGCGCCCCGCTGGAGGTGCGCTTCGCCGACGGCCGTCCGCCACTGCGGGGCTTCTTCTTCGGCCTGGGCGCCCTGGTGCGGGCCACGGCCCTGTCCAAGCGCGTCAACCGCATGGGCGTGTTCCAGAGCCTGTCGGTGGCGGTGACCCTGGCCGGGGCCGCGATCGGCGCCCTGTTCGGCGGGGCGCGCGACCAGTGGCGTCAGGGCGTGGCGGTCAAGGTGGCCATCGACGGCGAAGCCCAGCCGGCCGGAGAGCGCTTCGTGCTGCTGGCCACGGCGCTCAAGCGCCTGCCGTTCGGCCTCAAGCCGTTCGGCCCGCCGCGCGAGGGGCTGAAGGTGCTGGACGTGGATGCGCCCCCCAGGCGCCTGCTGCGCATGCTGCCGACCGTGCTGTCGGGCAAGCCCAAGCCGACCCTCGAGGCGCGCGGTTATCGCCGCCGCGACCCGGCGGCGCTGTACGCCTCGGGGCAGTTCGACTTCGTGCTCGACGGCGAGGTGTTCGAGGGCGGCAAGATCGCCGTGGCCCTGGGCGCGCCGCTGCGGTTCGTGGTCGGATGAGCGCCGTCCGGTCGCTGGTCGAGGCCGAGCTGGACCAGCCGATCCCCGCGCCGATCCGCGCCTTCGCCGAGCATCTGACGACGGTGTTCCCGAGCGCCCAGGCGGTGCTGTTCTATGGCTCGATCCTGCGCACCGGCGACCTGTCGGGCGTGCTGGACTTCTACGTTTTGACGGAGCGGCCGCCGCGCGGCCTGCGGGGCGTCGCCACCCGCATTCTCTGGCCCGACGTCAGCTATCACGAGCTCGAGCACGATCTAGGCCATGGGGGCGTCACCCTGCGGGCCAAGGTCGCCTCCATGACCCTGTCGCGCTTCGCCCAGGCCGTGAAGGGCCGGGGGATCGACACCACCCTGTGGACCCGCTTCGTGCAGCCCTCGGGCCTGGTCTGGGCGGTGGACGCCGCAGCGCGCGAGACGGTGATCGAGGCCGTGCGCCGCGCCGCCCGCACCGCCGCCCGCTTCGCCACGGCCCTGGGGCCCGAGGAGGGGCCGCCCGAGGCCTATTGGACGGCGCTGTTCCAGGAGACCTACGCCGCCGAGTTCCGGGTCGAGAAATCCGGCCGCGAGGCCTCGATCCTGGCCTTCGACCCCGGCCACTATCAGCGCCTGCTGCCGGCCTGCTGGGCCGACGACGGCCGGTTGGACGGCGAGGGGCGGCCGGTTCCGGAGATGTCGGCCATCGAGCGCAAGCGGCTGAAGAGCGCCTGGCGGCTGCGGCGCAATCTGGGCAAGCCGCTGAACGTCGCCCGGCTGATCAAGGCGGCCTTCACCTTCCAGGGCGCGGCCCGCTACGCCGCCTGGAAGATCGAGCGCCACACCGGCTTCAAGGTTGAGCTGACGCCCTGGCGCGAACGCCATCCGGTGCTGGCCGCGCCGGGCGTGCTGCTGCGCCTGTGGACGTGGCGGCGGGCGCGGGGCGGCTAGCCTCCGCGCGGGCGTGGCGTTACCCTGGCGCCATGCTGCACGACCTTCCCGTCGGCCGGGCCTTGCGCAGGTTCCGGCGCCTCAACGCCGTCAAGCAGGGCCATCTGGCCGAGCTGCTGGCGGTGTCTCAGGCGACCGTGTCGCGCTGGGAAAGCGGGGCGCAGGAGCCGGACGAGGCTCATCGCGAGCGCATCGTCGCCCTGATCGCCGCCCAGGCCGACCATCGCGGCGACGCGGTCCTGAAGCGGCTGGTCGAGACCTCGACCCTGCCGGTGCATCTGGTCTGCGACGCCACCCACCAGCTGCTGGCGGTCTCGCGGCCCCGGGCGGCGACCTGGGCGGTGGACGCGTCCGAGATGCTGGGAACCTCGCTGTGGCGCTTCGCCAGTCCCGGCGTCGTCGCGGCCCAGGGCGGCCTGGCCGACGGCGGCTGGTTCGAGCGGCCCTATCAGCAGCTGCGCTTCGAGACGGGGGCGAACGGCTGCGACGACATCCCGATCCGGCCGGGCCTCCTGCAATGGGAGACCGTGCCGCTGTCCGACGGCCGCACCGGCCGGCTGGCGACGACGGTCGGGTAGCTCGGCGGCCCCTTTCTCCGCTCTTCCCCGCGAAGGCGGGGATCCAAGCCGAGACCGAAGTTGACCTGCGGCCGCGCCACATCCTGAAAGCCAGCTTGGGTCCCCGCCTTCGCGGGGATGCTCGGTGTGGAGGAGGCGACGAAGGTTCTCCATCCTCGCTAAGCTTCCGACTCACTGCGAGGGAGGATGGATCGCCGATGACCCAAGACGCCGACGCCGTCACCATCCCCGTCCGCACGCCGGAGTCGAAGGCGTTCGCCGCCGATGTCGAGCGGGCCATGGCGTTGACGGCCAGGCTCAATCGGCTGGGCTATGCCGACGACGACGAGGTGCGGGCGCTGTTCGAGGAACTGGCCGGCCGCAAGGTCGGCGAGCACTTCCGTCTCGCGCCGCCGTTCTACACCGACTGCGGCCGCAACATCCGGGTCGGCGAGCGGGTGTTCATCAACCAGAACTGCACCTTCTACGCCCTGGCCGACATCACGATCGGCGACGATGTGTTGATCGGACCGAACGTCAGCCTGATCACCTCGGGCCATCCGGTCGCGCCCTCGCAGCGGCGCGCGGCCCTGGTCGGCAAGCCGATCACCGTCGGCAACGGGGTCTGGATCGCGGCGGGGGCGACCGTCATCGGCGGGGTGACGATCGGCGAGAATTCAGTCGTGGCGGCCGGATCGGTCGTTACCCGCGACGTGCCCGCCAATACCCTGGTCGGCGGCAATCCGGCTCGGGTCATTCGCTCGATCGAGGGCGAATAGGCCGCGGCCATCCGTCCCGCGCATAAGTTTTACGTGTCCTCGCGCGACGGGGCGCCCTAGAGGGGCGGCCATGATCCGTACATGGCTGAACATCATCGCGCTCTGGCTCATCGGGGTGCTGGCCGCCGCGCAACTGCCCAAGATCGCCGTGCTGGCGCCCGTGCTGCGCGAGACCTTCCACCTGTCGCTGGCGCAGGCGGGCCTGCTGGTGTCGCTGCTGGAGATCGGCGGGGCGGTGTTCGGCATCGCGGCCGGACTGGCTCTGGGCCGGTTCGGCGGGCGGCGGTTCCTGGTCTCGGGGCTCGCCATCCTGCTGGTCTGCAGCATCGTCGAGGCTTTCGCGCCGAACGCCGGCGTGCTGTTTACGGCCCGGGCGGTCGAGGGCGTCGGCTACGTGCTGGTGGTGATCGCCGCCCCGACCATGATCGTCGCCATCGCGCCCGAGCGCATTCGCGGCCCGGCGCTGGTGCTGTGGAGCACCTTCGTGCCGGTCGGCGTCGCCGCCGGCAGCGGCGTCACGGGCCTGGCTGTCGCCGCGACCAGTCCGAAGGGCGCGCTGCTGCTGTGGGCGGTGCTGTGCGGCCTGTGCCTCTTGGCCGCCGCACGCCAGGCGCGGGGCGGGCGGAGCGAGGCCCGCATGACCTGGCCGGCCCCGGCCGCCGTGATGCTGACCTTCGGTTTTGGCCTCTTCACCGTCTTCGTCTGCGCCCTGACCATGCTGCTGCCCAGCTTCCTGACCGAGCGGGTCGGCGCGAGCCTGTCGGGCGCCTGCCTGGCCACGGCTCTGGTCTCGCTGACCGCCCTGCCGGCCTCGGCCATCGCCATGCGCATCCTGCACGCGGCGGGCGTGGATCCGCGCCGGGCGGTGGTGGCCACCGTGATTCCGGCGCTGCTGGCGGCGGCGGCCGTGGCGGTGTTCGTCTTCCATCCGGCGGTGGTTGGTCGCGGGGCGGTCGCCGTTTCGGTCGTCGCGGGCCTGGCCTTGCTGCTCGGCGGGGTCGCCTCGCCGATGGTGTTCGCCCGCCTGCCGAGCCTGGCCGGCGCCGACGCTCCGGACGATCCGAGGATCGCCTCCGCCAACGGCCTGCTGACCCAGTTCGGGGCCGGCGGCGCCCTGATCGGCCCGCCGCTGGGCGGCCTGGTCGTGGGCCGCTGGGGCTGGCAGGGCCTGGGCGTCTGCGTCGCCGTGCTGGCCGTGGCCATGCTGGCGGCGCTGCTGGCGGCCGAGCGGATGGGGCGTGTCGGCGCCGAGGCCGAAGGGGAACTGGCTCCCTCTAGGAGCTAACCCCATCCACTCCCGTCATTCCCGCCCTTGTGGCGGGAAACCCTCTTTCAGCCGCAAGGGCGAATGAGGCGGACTGCTGAGCAGTCCGCTGGCGCCTCACCTGCGAGCGGAACCAGGGGTTCTCGCCACAGGGGCGAGAATGACGGGAGAACTAAATTGGCAAAGAAAAAGCCCCGGCCTTGCGACCGGGGCTTTCGTCTTTTCAGCTTCTCGCCGAGCCTCAGGCCGTGGCGCGCTTCTGGCCGTCGATGACGCCGAGCGCCGCGCCGACTTCGGCGAACACCTTGAGGACCTGGTCGATCTGCTCGTGGGTGTGGGCGGCGCTGATGCTGGCGCGCAGCAGCGGGCGGCTGTCGGGCGTGGCCGGCGGCAGGGCGAGGTTCAGATAGACGCCCGACTGCAGCAGGCCGTTCCACATGGCGATGGCGCGCTCGACGTCGGGCATGGTGGCCGCGACGATCGGGCTGGCGGCCGGGCCGGTGACGAAGCCCAGGGCGTTGAGGCCGTCATAGAGGCGGCAGGCGTTGCTGTTGAGCTGTTCGCGCAGCTGCGGCTTGGCGATCATCTGCTCCAGGGCCACCAGGGTCGAGGCGACCACGGCCGGGGGCAGGGAGGCCGTGAACATATACGGGCGGCAGATCACCCGCATGACCTCGAAGTCGTCGAGGCTGGAGACGCAGAAGCCGCCGATGGCGCCCAGGCTCTTGGAGAAGGTGCCGACGATGAAGTCGACGTCGTCTTCCACGCCCGCGGCCTCGGCCAGACCCCGGCCGGTGGCGCCCAGCACGCCCATCGAGTGGGCTTCGTCGACCAGCAGGTAGCCGCCCATCTCGCGCTTGATCGCGGCGATTTCCTTGAGCGGCGCGGTGTCGCCGATCATCGAATAGATGCCTTCGACGACGATCAGGCGCTCGCCCGGGACGTCCTTGAGGCGACGCAGGCGCTTGGCCAGGTCTTCCGGATCGTTGTGGCGGAAGCGGATGACCTCGGCGTGGCCGAGACGCGAGCCGTCATAGATCGAGGCGTGGCTGTCGGCGTCGAGGATCAGGTGGTCGCCGCGGCCCACGAGCGTGGACAGCACGCCGAGGTTGGCCTGGTAGCCGGTGGTGAACACCATGGCGTGCTTGCGGCCGTAGAACTTGGCCAGCGCTGTCTCCAGGGCCACGTGGGCCTCGAAGCTGCCGTTGGCGATGCGGGAACCGGTGGTGCCGGTGCCGCGTTCCTGCACAGCTTTGACCGAGGCGGCGATCGCCTTCTCGTCGAAGGTCAGGCCCAGATAGTTGTTGGTGCCCAGCAGGATCGTGGGACGACCGTCGACCACGCCTTCAGTGGGCGAGACCACGGCGTCGAAGCGGACGGTGAACGGGTCGGCGCCCGCCTGCTGGATGGCCTTGTACGCGTCGCGATAGGCCAGATGCTTGTCGAACAGACCCATCGGTCAAGCCTTGGTTCGGAGATCGTTGATCAGTTTGGAGAGGTCGCCGGTGGTCTCCACCGAGGCGAGGCGATCGAGGGGGATGGAGATGTCGAAGGTGTCTTCTAGCTCCATCACGATATTCATCAGGGCCAGCGAATCCACGGCGAGGTCGCGGCCGATATGGGTGTCGTGGGTCACCTCGACGGTCCGGCCGAGCACCTTGCTCGCGGCCAGGCCGATCTCACGCAAACTAAGATCCGTCACTGTATCCATGCCAAACGCCAGTCGCCCCCGACACAAGCACTGTCACCGTACCGTAACAGCGTCCATGTCAGATATCTGCCACAATTGAACTAGTCGCTGTATTTTTTCGGCAACCAGCCGTGAAGGCGATACCAAGTCACCGTATCGCCGAAGCCGGCGGCAACATCGTGTCGACTCGACGAGGGCGCAAGGGACGGATCGGTCAAAAAGGCCCAATCGGGGTGCGACAGTTCGCGCGCCTTGCCAGAACCGAACACCGTGGGTTGCTTTGAGAGTTGGCTCGCCACATCGGCGATCGCTCCGGCGGCGTGAATGACCGCGTCGGGGATACGGAACAGATGCGGCGACGGCGCGCCGACGGCGGTCGCGGCGGCGGCCATGATCTCGCTCCAGCCATAGCCGTCGGGACGGTTGTCGCAGATCGAGGCCAGGCCCGTGCGATCGCCTTCCAGCAGGTCGAGGATCTGGGCGGCGGCGTCGTGCACGTGGATCATGGCCACGCGCGAGGCGGGCGACAGCACCGGCAGCAGGCGGCTTTTCCCCGCGGCGGCGAACAAGCCCAGGGTCTCGCGGTCGCCGGGGCCGTAGATGGCCGGCGGGCGAATGATCAGGGCCGAAGGCAGGGCGGCCAGCACCGCCTCTTCGCCGGCCCGCTTGCTGGCGGCGTAGTCGGAGAGTTGCGGCTCGCGGGCGGCGAGGCTGGAGATCAGCACCAGCCGGGCGCCGGCGTCACGGGCCGCCTCGGCCACCGCGACCGCGCCGGCCACATTGACCTTGTCGAAGCCCGCGCGGGAGGCGGCCTTGATCAGGCCGGCGGCGTGGATCACCGCGCCGGCGCCGTCGCAGAGGCGCTTCAGGGCGTCGGCGTTGCCAAGGTCGCCCAGCACCACCTGCGGCTCGATCCCCCGCCAGAACGGCGAGACCGGATCGCGGCGCGACAGGATGCGCGGGACGTAGCCCCGCTCGGCAAGGGCCCGGATCAGGTGCTGGCCGAGAAAGCCGGTCGCGCCGGTGACGGCGACGACACGATTTCCGGCCTTGGCCACCTCAGGCGCGCTCGTAGGCGCCGGCCAAGTAGGCGGCCTTGGCCTTGGAGCGGCTGAGCTTGCCCGACGAGGTCTGCGGCAGGGCGTGGGCGCCGACCAGCTTGACCTGGGTCTCGACGCCGTGGCGGGCGCGCAGCACCCCGGCCACGTTCTCGACCAGGGCCGCGCGGGTCTCGGCGTCGCCGCCGCGGGCCTGGACCAGGATGGTGACGATCTCTTCCTCCTCGGCGTCGCCGGGGACGGAGAAGGCGGCCACGTCGCCGCTGCGCAGGCCGGGGATCTCGCGCTCGGCGGTCCACTCCAGGTCCTGCGGCCAGATATTGCGGCCGTTGAGGATGATCAGGTCCTTGGCGCGGCCGGTGATGACGATCTCGCCCTCGACCAGGAAGCCGATGTCGCCGGTGTCGAGCCAGCCGTCGGGCGCCAGCACGCGGGCAGTCTCTTCGGGCTGGTCGAAATAGCCGCCCATCAGGCTGGGGCCGCGGGCGAAGATGCGGCCCACCTGGCGCTCGGCCAGCACCGCGCCGTCGGCGTCGCGCACTTCCAGTTCGTGGTGGGGCAGAGCCGGGCCGCAACGGGCGAAGGCGCGGGCGCGGGGGGCGTCGCTTCCGACGGTCACGGCCAGGTCGTCGCGCTCCAGGCGTTCGATGTCGAGGATCTCGAGCTTCAGGCCCTGGCCCAGCGGAGCCATGGAAAGCGCCAGGGTGGCTTCCGCCATGCCGTAGCTGGCGACATAGGCCTTCTCCGAGAAGCCGACGGACGCGAAGCGCTCGGCGAAGGCCTCGACCGGGGCGGTGCGGATCATGTCGCCGCCGAGGCCAGCGCTGCGCCAGCGCGACAGGTCCAGGTGCTCGATCGAGGCGGCCTCGGCGCGGCGGGCGCACAGCTCGTAGCCGAAGGTCGGGCTGTAGGCGATGGTGCCGCCGTTGCGGCTGATCAGGTCGAGCCACAGCAGCGGCCGGCGCACGAAGGCGCCGGTGGGCAAGAGGTCGACGCTCATCTGGCTGGTCAGCGGGCTGAGCAGGAAGCCGATCAGGCCCATGTCGTGATAGAGCGGCAGCCACGAGACGGCGCGATCTTCCGGCTTCACCTGCAGGCCGTCGCGGGTGATGGCCACGGCGTTGGCCATCAGGGCCTTGTGGGTCACCAGCACGCCGGTCGGGAAGCGGGTGCTGCCCGATGAGAACTGCAGGTAGCAGGGGTGCTCGGGCGTGATGTCGGGCAGGGCCGCGCCGGCGTCTTCCGGCAGTTGCGCCAGCGAACCGGAAAAGGCCAGATCGCCGGCCGCGCCGATGTCCTTCAGCCACTCGGCCATGCCGGCCGGACCGATCAGGATCTTCGCGTGAGCCGAGGCGCACATGCGGGCGATCTGCTCGATATAGGCCTCGCGGCCGCCCAGCGGCGCGGGCAGGGGCAGGGGCGCGGGCACGAGGCCGGCGTACTGGCAGGCGAAGAAGGCGCGCACGAAGTCGCCGTCGGTCTCGGCGATCAGGGCCACGCTGTCGCCGACCTTGGCCCCGCCCTCTGCTCCAAGCGCCAGCAGGCGGCGGGCGAGCACGAGGGATTCCTCGCGCAGGCGGGCGTAGGACAGGGCCTCGACCAGTTCGCCACGCAGCGAATGCAGGTTGATCCCGGTCTCGCCGGTCGCGGCGAAATCCAGGGCGGCGGTCAGGGTCGGAAAGTCGGCGAACCGAACGGTCCGGCCGGAAGCGGTGGGCGTAGTCATTGCGGATCGCCTTTGCGCTCGTTCCGGGGTTCCACGCAAGCCTGTTCGCGCGCGGCGAGGATTTCTGCCTCCCGTTCGGCGGCGGCTTCCTGTCGGAGCTTCGATCTGAGGGTGATGAACATGCCCAGCGCCATGCCCGCCATGGCCAGGACCAGCGCCGCGCCGGCCCCCGTCAGGCCGAAGGTCTTCAGCAGCGGAGCGAGCGCCAGGAGGTAGGCGACGCTGACGACGATGCGCACGCGCAGGGCCGCGCCAGCGGCGCGCATCGACACCAGCATCGGTTCGATCGGCAGGGCCATGACGCCGATGGCGGCGGCGGCCACCTGCCAGGTCATGATGCCGGCGGCGGGGGCGAACTCGGCGCCCATGACGATGGTCAGCAGCCATTGGCCGGCGACCAGGCAGACCAGCAGCAGCAGCCCCGCGACCCCGCCGCCGATCAGGCCGATCTGGCGGGCGAGGCGCAGCATCGCGGCGTCGTTCTTTTGCGCGCGCAGCTTGGCGAACTCGGGATGCAGGGCCGGCAGCATCAGGCGGGCGGGCTTGGCCATGCCGTCGGCCACCTGCCGGCCCACGCGCCACAGCGCCGCCGGGCCGGGACCGACCAGGGCGCCGACCGCCAGGGTCAGGACGTGGGTGAAGCCGACGTCGATGGTGCTGCTGAAATTGGTCGCCCAGGCGAAGCGCCAGACGCCCGGCAGGCCTTGGCCCAGCGGTCCCCGGAGCGAAAAGCCCTGCAACAGGCCGCGCCCGTGCAGGCTCCACACCGCGACGGCGGCGACGTAGGTGAAGGAGGCGAGCGTGCCGGCCGCCCAGGCCAGCAGGAAACCCTCGACGGGCGCATGCAGGGCGGCGGCGATCGCGCAGCCGATCAGGCGCACGGTCGAGGAGATCGCCTGCTCGCCGGCCAGCACCTTGAAGCGGTCGAACAGGCGCAGCAGGCCCACCGCCGTGGCCGAGGTCATGGCGGCGATCGACAGGCAGTAGAGCGCCGCCGCCGGGGCCAGGTCCTGCGACCAGCCCAGCCAGCGGCTGAACAGCAGGGCGCCGCCGACTCCCAGGGTCACGCCGATGAGCGCGCCGACGAGGTCAAGCACCATGGCGAACCGCAGCACCTGCTGGAAGGTGGTCTTGTCGCCGTCGAGCAGGGGTTTGGCGCCATACTGCACGACGGTCTGCCAGGACTGGAACTTGGCCATGTCGCCCAGGGTCTGGGCGAAGGCGTTGATCAGGGTCAGGGCGCCGAACAGGGCCAGGCCCAGGCTCCGTCCGGCCAGGGCCATGTAGGCCAGGCCGACCACGGCGTTGACCCCCCGGCCGCCGAGCAGGGCGCCTGCGTTGGCCAGCACGCGGGCCAGGGGATTGGCCTTTTGCGGGCTCATCGGTCGAGGGCGGCCAGGCGGTCGACGATGGCGCGGGCGGCGCGCAGCGACGAGGCCTCGTCGGTCAGGTCGAAGGTCTCGGCGACGCCGGTCGTCTGGGCGTCCAGATAGTCGCCATGGCCGGCGAAGGCGGCGGCGGTCGCGTCGCAGACGCCGTCGGCGGTCTCAAGAACGGGGCCGTAGCGCCAGTGGTGGAAGCTCTCGTCGCCCTTCCAGTCGGCGTGGGCGGGGTTGAGGAACAGGCACGGCTTGGGCGTGCGCAGGAACTCGTAGACCTGGCTGGAGGCGTCGCCGAGATAGAGGTCGGCCGAGCGCGTATAGGTCATGTCGAAGGCCGCCGGGCCGCCGAGATCGATGTGGATGCGCGGATGGCCCGCAAAGCGCGCGACGGCGCGGTGTTCGGCCTCCGAGGCGGTCTCGAACAGTCGCACATGCGGGGCGAAGACCAGGTTGAAGCGCTCGTCGGCGGCGAACTGCTCCAGGATCGACAGGCCGAAGGCCGGCCACGAGCCCAGGGTCTCGTGGAAGTGCGGGTTGTAGACGACGGTCGGCAGCGGCTTTTCGAAGGCCGGGACGGCGCTGGGCGGCAGGGCGTCCACGAGGTCGAATTTCGGATAGCCGACCATGGCGCAGGCTTCCGGCTTCACCCAGCCCTCGTCGACCATCCGGTCGCGCTGCTTGGGGCCGGCGGCCATGACAAGGTCGAAGGCCCGCAGGCGCGGCTCGAACGGCCCGCCGCGATCGCCGGCGCCGTGCTGGGTGTAGACCAGCGCCGTGCGCCGCACGCCCAGCTTGCGCAGCAGGGCGGTGGTGCGCTCGGGTGTGACCACGGCGTCGTAGGCCGACAGGCGCGCGGCGTTCAGCGCCAGCATCAGGGCCTTGGGCGGCGGCGCGTTCTTCGACAGCCGGCGCAGCCAGGCCGGCGGCAGCAGGCGCAGGGTGACCGGCGCGCCGCCCAGGCCGTCGAGCATGCCCTGGATGTAGTCGAGGTGGCCGGCCGAGGTGGCGGCGATCTCGACCTGGATCTGCGGCCAGCCGCGCGCCAGGGCCACGGCCGTCGACAGGCTGTGCCAGACCTGATGCGGCTGGGCGATGTAGAGGAAGCAGATGCGGGTCGCGCGGGCGCGGTCCAGGAGTCCGAGGCCGGTCATGACGTGCGGGGCCTACTGGGTCTGGACGCGGGTGCGGACGCGGCCCTTGAAGACCACGCGGTCGCCCTTGTCGCTGACGCTGTAGCTGTCGGCGCGGACATTGCCCTGCGGCCCGGCCCCGGCGATCGGCGCGCCGCCCACGGCCTCGCCGGTCTTGGTGTCGATGCGGGCCTCCTGCGAGGCGAACTGGTAGCCCTGGCCGTTGTCGATCTTCACGTCCCTGGTCAGCACCAGCAGGTTCTGGGCTTCCTGGTAGACGCCGTCCTTCGAGGTCACGCGGGTGGCGTCGGGCTGGCCGTAGCCGCGCACCAGGGTCGGGTCGACCAGCTTGACCTTGTTGGGATCGACCGCGTCGCGCTCGGCGCGGCGGGCGGTGATCAGGAAGGCGCGGCCGTCGCGCATGGCGCCGGTGAAGCGCGGATTGTCCATGGCCAGCGGCGCGGCGGTCGCGGCCTTGGTGGCGTTGCGGGCGTCGATCATCCGATACGCCGTCTGGCCGACCACGGCGACGCTGACCCCGACGGCGAACACCAGCAGGCCCGCCCGCGTCCAGCGCGCGGAAGGCCGACGCCGGTTGCGGCGGGGCTTCTTGGCGGCGGTCGAGAGGGCGGCGGTGGTCATGCGGCGGACGATCCAGAACGGACGCCATGGATAGTCTTCAACGCGCCGCAGGCCAAAGGGGTTTTTCTGGACCGAGGTTCGCGTCGAAGGCGGGCGGAGGTTTACTTCAGCCGGAAGACGGTCACCTCGTCTTGCCGCATCGACGCCAGGGTCTCGTTCAAGGGCGCGCCCGCCGGCGCCTCGCGGCGCCGGGCGTCGAAGATTTCGTCTTCGATCCCGCCCGAATAGAGCCTGACCACCAGCCCGGCATGGGGAAGCTTCAGTTCCTCGCCCAGGTCGTGCAGCACGGCCGCCCACAGGTCGATGCTGTCGGGGGCGCGATCGTCCGGCCGGGCTTCGGCCTTGCGCCGGCTCTCCATGGCCCGCGCGATCTTCGCGGCCGACCAGCCCTTGCGCTTCAGGCGCTCGGCTTCCTTGGCGAAGCCCTCTTCGGCGGCGTCGGGATCGTCGGGGCCGGAGGCCAGGACGGTTCCGCAATCACAATGGCCGCGCGTCGTCAGGAACTGGCGGTCGGCGTCGCCCAGCACCTTGCGGATGGACGCATTGTCGACCGGCGTGGCCCCGCGGCCATGCCGTTTCATGACTGCGCTCAAGGCGACGACGTCGTCGGTGGGTGCGACCAGGGTGATGAAGTGGCACATGCACGCCTGCCTACACCGCTCCTGCAAACTCGACCATGGATCGATCGCGGCGTTCGCGTGTCTCGGCGCTAACGCCGGTGAAGGTGATGCTTGGCCGCCCAGACGATCGCCGCCGACGACAGCAGCATGCCGGTCAGCAGCGCACCGACGGCCAGGATGCCCGCCGGCGTGACGCGCACCTCGGCCCGGTAGCGCAGCGGGCCGGCCTCGAACTCGGCGACGGCGGTCTGCTCCTGGCGATCGAGGATCGGGGCGTCGTACATGGGGCTCAACCTCCGGCGTCGCGGGAGCTTAGCCTCGCTCGCGGGTCAGCGCGAGCGGCCGCGCGCCGTCACCGGCCAGATCGCCACCAGCGTCCCGCCCTCGACCACGTGATAGGCGTCGTAGAGGTTCACGGTCGGGTCGCAGTGCGGCACGGCCAGGGTGACGCGCGCGCCCAGCGGCGGGGGCGAGCCCGACATCGGCACGAGGGCCCCGTGCTCGTCGCCCATGAAGAAGTAGCGCGAGCCTTCCGGCGCGCCAGCCACGACCTGCGGCGGATCGGCGTCGGTGGACATCGACTTGAAGCCCGCATCGACGGTGACCATGCCGGGGCTGTTGGCGCTGACCACGCGGGCGTCGATGACCAGCGAGCGCTGGTAGGGGCTGGCCTGCGCACCCTCTCCAGCCAGGTCGCAGGCCAGGTACTGGTCGTCCATGAAGACGTAGGAGCCGACCTGCAGCTCGGTGAAGATCGAAAGTTCGGCGTCGATGCGGTGCGAGCCGGTGCCCGAGCCGCTGACGATCGGCGGCGCGCCGCCGGCGGCGGTCAGGGCGGCGATGACCTCGCGGATATAGGCCCCGCGGTCCTCCAGCGCGGCCTTGCGCAGGTCGAAGGCCTCTATGTGCTGCTGGACGCCGCAATAGCATTGCAGGCCGGCATAGGTGAGGGCGGGGTGCGCCTGGATGGCCTCGAACAGCGCCACGGCGGCTTCGGGGGAGGCGACGCCCGTGCGGTGGATGCCGGGGTCGAGGTCGATGACCACCTCCAGCGGCTTGCCGGCCGCGGCGGCCGCGGCGCCCAGGGCGGCGACATTATCGGGGTGGTCGGCGACGACCTTGAGGCCGGTGGTCGAAAGGTTCAGCGCCGCCAGGCGGGCGATGGCCGGCGCCGAGACGACGGGCGAGGTGATCAAGAGGCCCTCGGTCACGCCCTGGGCGGCCAGGGCCTCGGCCTCGCCGATCTTGGCGCAGCACAGGCCCACGGCCCCGGCCGCGATCTGCAGCCGGGCGATGTCGGCGCTCTTGTGGGTCTTGGCGTGGGGGCGAAGTTTCAGACCCTTGCTCGCGGCGAAGGCGGCCATGGTCGCGATGTTGGCCGTGAGCGCGGCGCGGTCGAGCACCAGGACGGGCGTGTTCAGCTGCTCGCGCGAGCCTTGTTGGCCGACCAGATCGGCGTGCAGGGCGATATCCGTCATCGATGGTCCCTTAAATACCGAACAGCTGGGTCATGTGGGCGTTGGCGAACTTGGCGGTCGGGTCCCAGGCCTGGCGCACGCGCAGGAAGTCGTCCGCGCGGGGATAGAGCCGGTGGACGTCGGCGGGGGTCAAGCTGTGGCGCTTGGCCCAGTGCGGCCGGCCGCCGCCGCTGGCCAGCACCGGCTCGACCTCGGCGAAGGCCGGCTTCCAGTCCATCCTGGCGTACTGGTGGAACGAGATCGAGGCGCCGGGGCCGATGTTGAAGGGGCTCAGCCAGATGTCGTCGCCGGCCACGAGGCGGAACTCGAACGGGAAGGTGATCGGCAGCCGCCGCTTGCGGATGTGGGCGATCGCCGCCTTCAGGGTCGGCAGGCCGGTCTCGCGCGGCATCTCGTATTCCATCTCCTCGAAGCGGACGTTCCGCTCGGAGGGGAAGATCTCGTAGGCCGGGGCCGCGCGGCGGCTGGGCGCGCCGGCCAGCTTCATCAGCAGGCGCTGCATCGGTCCGGTGAGGGCGGGGGCGGCTGCGCAGAGGTCGCAGACCGCCTTGAAGATCGCCTCGTCGCCTTCGCCGCCCTTGCCGGGCTTCTCGTCGGCGGCCTCGGCCGGGACCGGGTGCAGGGTCTTGAAGATCACCTGGTCGCTGTAGGGAAAGACCCAGAACTCCATATGCCGGGTGGCGGCCGCCAGTTCGTCGAAGCGCTCGATGACCTCGGCCAGCGGCAGGCGGCTGATCCGCTCCTCAAGATGATAGGCCGGGACGACGTTGATGCGGATGGCGACGGCGACGCCCAGCAGGCCTAGCGACAGGCGCTGGGCCTGGTAGAGCTCGGGCTCGAGGTCGGGGCCGCATTCCACGAGGCGGCCGTCGGCGGTCAGCAGGCGAAAGCCGCAGGCCTGGGTGGCCAGACTGCCCAGCGCCGCGCCCGTGCCGTGGGTGCCGGTCGAGACGGCGCCGGCCAGGGACTGCGGATTGATGTCGCCTTGATTGATCAGCGACAGACCCTCGGCCCACAGGGCGGCGGTCAGGCGCTTGAGACTCCAGCCGGCCGGGGCCCAGACGGTCTTGCGGTCGGGCGCGATCTCGACCGCGCCTTCCAGTTCGGACAGGTTCAGCAGCAGGTCGTCGGTCTGGCACAGCGGCATGAACGAGTGGCCGGCCCCGGTGACGCGGACCTTGCCGGCCTGGATCACCAGGGTGGAAAGCTCCTCGATCGTCCTTGGTCGGGCGATCCTGCTGGGCGTCGCCGTGACGCTGCCTGACCAGTTCTTCCAGCCCTCCATCGGCGCTCCCCCGCTGCGATGGACTGACGATAGTAAAAACTATCGTTATTGCAAGTCGGTGTTATCGAACCTCCCCCTCTGGGGGAGGCGATCGCGCAGCGATCGGTGGGGGGAGTGATTGCGCAGTCCGACAACGCCCCGGAAGCTGAAAACAGCCCCCCACCGGCCTTCGGCCGCCTCCCCCAGAGGGGGAGGTTCCTTGAGCTACAGCGCCAGATCGAACGTCTCGAAATACCGGTCGAACAGCCTGCCGATTTCCTGCGACAGGGCGCCGGCGTCCTGCTGCGGCTCCTCGACGGCCATCTCTGTGGCGGCGTAGGTCAGTTCGACCATCATCCGGGTGGCCACGCCGATGCGGGCGGCGGGGACGGTGGGGAAGCGGGCGGCCAGGACCTCGGCGAACTGGCCGGCGACCATGTCGCGCGAAGCAAAACGGAGCTGCTGCAGCATCGGCACCGCGCGCAGGGCCCGGCCGATGGCCGCGCCGCCGGGGAAGGCGCGGGTCATGTCGATGACGCCGGTCAGCAGGTCGGCCACTTTCCCCACGCGCTCAGCCGGAGTGTCGCCCTCCAGCCCGCCGGCCGCCATCCACTCGAACACCGCCTCGTCCTGCAGCCGCATCAGCCGGTCGCCGAGTTCTTTCAGGATCGCGTACTTGTTGGGGAAGTATCGATAGAGCGCCGGCGGGGTCAGGCCCGCGCGCTTGCAGATGGCGTTGGTGGTCAGCTGCTCGAAGCCGGACTCGACCAGCAGTTCGCCGGCCGTGGCCAGGACGACCTCGTAGGTGTCCTGCGCGCGGGCCTGGGTCGGCCGCAGCTTGGCGTCGAGGGGGATGTCGGCGGCGGCCGTCTCGGCCGTCGGCTTGGGCATCGAGGTCTCCTGAAGTCCCGACCAGACCTAGAGCGCTTCTCGTCGAATGCCAATGTTCGCTCATTGCCAAAGCTTAACGGGACTTCGTTCGCGGCCTGCGCCAGGGTCGCGCCATCGCTGGGGGCGGCGATTTCGTGGGGTTAGTTGCATGATCGATCGTCGCGGTCTGTTCGCCGCCGCCGGGGCGCTGTGCGCCGCCCCCGGGCTTTCCTTTGCGTCGCCGGCCCAGCTGCGACCGGCCAATCCGATCGTCGACGCCTTCGTCGCCGAGCAGAAGTTCCAGGGCGTGGTGATGATCGGGCGCAAGGGCAAGCCGTCCTACGTCCGCGCCTTCGGCTCGGCCGACATCGAGGCGAACAAGCCGGCCACGCGCGACACCATCTATTGCGTCGCCTCGATTTCGAAGTGGCTGACCACCATCGCCGTGCTGCGGCTGGTCGAGCAGGGCAAGCTGTCGCTCGACGCCCCGATCGCGACCTGGCTGCCCGATCAGCGGCCCGACACCGGCAAGACCGTGACCCTGGCCCACCTGCTGTCCAACACCAGCGGCATTCCCAACGCCTTCATGACCATGCTGAAGGCCGATCCCGAGATCCTCAAGCGCGAGGTCACGCCGGCGCAGGCCGTGAAACTGTTCGGCCAGGGCGACCCGCTGTTCCCGCCGGGGACCAAGTTCGACTACCACCCGGTCAACTGGTTCATCGTCTCGGCCATCGTCGAGGCGGCGACCGGCAAGCCGTTCCAGGCGGTGGTGCGGGAGCTGACGACCGACCCGCTGAAGATGCGCCACACACAGGCCGGCATGATCGATACCGATCCCGGCGTGGCGCGCTCCTACTACGCTGGCCCGCCTCTGGCGCCCCGGACCAATCCGCGGCTGTCGGTGATGGCGGCCAGCGGCGGCTATTTCAGCACGGTCGACGACCTGCTGGTCGCCGCCCACGTGGTCTTCGACACGCCGTTCCTGAGCGAGGCCTCGCGCAAGGCCCTGACCACGATCCGCGTGCCCGAGCAGGACTACACCCTGGGCGGCCGGACGCGGACCCTGACCATCGACGGCCAGGTGAAGCTGGCGGCCTGGGAGACCGGACGCACGGCCGGCTTCCGCTCGGTGCTGGGCCACCGGCTCGACACCGGCGACACGGTGGTGATCCTCAACAACACCGACCTGTCGCAGAAGGCGCTGGACCTCTTCGCCGACAAGCTGTTCGGGGCCGCGCCCCGGCCTTAGGACGATATTCCCGCTCAATGCGTGGTCCTCGTCCTTCGACAGGCTCAGGATGAGGACCATTGTCAGCTCGGCGGAAGAAAAACCTCATCCTGAGCTTGTCGAAGCATGCCCTTGGGCGGGCCGCGAGGCGCGACCCGAGGGGACGAGGTTTTCACCCCGGCTGACGACTGCTGACAAAAGTGGGCGCCGGGCGGGGTTCTCCACCGGAAGAGCAGTGCTATGAAAAGCCCGCCTTAGGGGAGAATCCTGCTCATGTTCCGCAGCCTGCTGACCGCCGTCGCCGCTTCCGCCCTGCTGGCGGGCGCCGCTCACGCTCAAGACGTCAAGACCGCCGAGGCGCTGCGCGACAAGGCCCTGACCGACCGGCTGGCCTGGGACATCACCGAGGACCTGACCACCACCATCGGCCCGCGCCTCGTCGGCTCGCCGGGTATGGAGCGCGCCAAGGACTGGAGCGTCGCCAAGTTCAAGGCCCTGGGCTTCACCAACATCAAGGTCGACACCTTCGCCAAGCCGTCCTGGACCCGCGGCGAGGAGAGCGCCGAACTGGTCGCGCCCTATCCGCTGAAGCTGTCGATCGTCGGTCTGGGCCGCACCATCCCGACGCCCGCCGACGGGATCGAGGCCGAGGTGGCGCTGTTCACGACCTATGCAGAGATGATCGCCGCGCCGGAAAGCGCCATCAAGGGCAAGATCGTCGTCATCACCCAGCCGATGGTCCGCGCCCAGGACGGCGCCGGCTACGGGATCGCCGGCATCTCGCGCCGCTCCGGTCCGGTCGAGGCCGCCAAGCGCGGCGCGGTCGCCCTGCTGATCCGCTCGATCTCGACCTCCAGCTCGACCGTGCCGCACACCGGCGTCACCACCAACGGCCCCGACGTGGTCACCATCCCGGCCGCCGCCCTGGGCGTGCCCGAGGCCGAGCAACTGGAGCGCCTGGCCAAGAAGGGTCCGCTGCGCATCAAGCTGAAGCTGGCCTCCAGCCTCGACGCCGGCGACGTGGCCTGGAACATCTCGGCCGACATCAAGGGTTCGGAAAAGCCCGACGAGGTGATCGTCATCGGCGGCCACCTGGACAGCTGGGACGTCGGCACCGGCGCCTTCGACGACGCGGCCGGCATCGCCATCACCACGGCCGCCGCCAAGCTGATCGGCGACCTGCCCAAGCATCCCAAGCGCACCATCCGCGTGGTGATGTGGGGCTCGGAGGAGAGCGGCGGCTCGTCGGAGGCCTTCCTGGCGGCCAACAAGGCCAATCTTGAGAAGCTCGTTTTGGCCGGCGAGAGCGACACCGGCGCCGACCGCATCTACAGCCTGCAACTGCCCAAGGGCGCCGAGGGCCATCCGGCCATGAAGGCGGCCTTCCAGGTGCTGAGCCCGCTGAAGGTCTATTTCGACAAGGCCCCGGCCGCCCACGGCGGGGCCGACATCACTGGCATCGAGGTCGCGGGCGTGCCCGTGGTCGCCCTGAACCAGGACGCCAGCCGCTACTTCGACTACCACCACACCGCCGACGACACCCTGGACAAGGTGGACCCGATCCAGCTGGCCCAGAACGTCGCCGCCTGGACGAGCTTCGTCTACCTGGTGGCCGACAGCGACATCGACTTCCGCGCGCTGAGCGCGGCGGCGCCGACGCCGGCGGGGCACTGACCCCTTGGCGGGCTTCTGGCGTCGCAAGTCGCGGCTGGAGCGCGCCTGGGAAGAGCGGGAAGAAAAGCGCTATCCGGCCCTGTTCGGGCCGGGCGGCGAGGGGATCTTCCCGCTCGGTCCCGAAGCCTTCGCGCCGTTCGGCGAGGCCGGAACGCCGGATCCGCGCTGGCTGAGCATCGGCGTCTTCCGCTTCGCGCCCACGGCCGAGCGGTCCAGCTGGCTGCATGTTAGCTCGGGCCTGTCCAACGATTGGGAAGACGAGGGTTTCCCCGGCCTGGGTCACGAACTGGTCGTGGAGACGCCCTGGCGGGACGACGCGGCGATCCGGTTGCTGCACGGCTTGGCGGCCTACGACCTGCTGATCGCCCACGGCCGGTTCGGCGAGCCCAGGATCCTGGAGCCGGGCAGCCGGATCAACGCGCCCTTCGATTTCGGCGAGCGCGGCGGCGTAGCGGGCATGCTGGCGGCTCAGGGCGAACGGTTCGCGGGTGGCTTCCGGGTCGAGACAGGGAAGGTCGCCCTCTTGTCTTGCGTCGGAGTCACGAACGGCGAGCTGGATTTCGCCCGCGCCAACAGCTCGGCCGACCTGCACCGTCGGCTCGTGGAGGCCGGCGTCGGCGAGCTGACCGATCCCGCGCGGGCGCCCGTCGCCTGACATCCAGCACCTGACATCGAGATTAAGACACTCCCCGCGCGTGCGGCGCGTCGCCGCGACCGACGGGTGAGTCAAAAGGTCGCGAAGCGCGCGGCCGTTCATACTTTATGTGCTCATCCACAGATTTGCGGCGCCGCGGCATAGCTTGCGCCAGGCCTTGTCCGAGCAAGGAAAAACCGCCGCAAACCCTGGCGCCGCAAGGGCGCGGCAGGGTTAACGACCGTGCCGAAATGGCGCACGTCTTGGTTGCCGGACCGTAATACGGCGGCCTCTTCGTTATGACGACATTAACGACCTTCGGGCCTTTCTACGCCTCCATAGGCGCTTCGTCCGAACCTGCCCCGTCGTCGAACGACGGTCGGGTCCGGCGCGGCGCCGAAGGGTTCCTTTTTCTCTAGTGTCTGATGGTGGAGGACGCTTATGCCCGCGGCAGTGCGGGGGGGACCGCGCAAGCCAGCGCGCCCCCGGGCCGAAGCGCCCGCAAGTCCGAACAAGGCTCGCCCGGCTCAGCAACAGCAGCCGGCGGGGAAGCTGCACGCCGCGCGCGGCGGGGTGGGCGTCTCGCCGAGCCTGGCCCTGAGCGTCGCTGGCGGCGCGCTTGCGCTGGCGCTTGTCGTCACCCTGGCCACCGGCCACCGCGCCCAGCGCCTGGGCGAGGCGATGGTGGGCGGCGTCGACAGCGAGTTCGCCAATCTCGGCTTCAAGCTGAAGACCGTCCACGTCACCGGCGCCTCGGCCACCGCCCAGGCCGACATTCTCAAGGCCACCGGCCTCTACCAGGACCAGCCGACGCTGGGCATGGACCTCGTCGACCTCAAGGCCCGCGTCGAGGCCGTGGGCTGGGTGAAGTCGGCCAAGGTGGTCCGCCTGCTGCCCGACACCGTGATGATCGCCGTCGAGGAGCGCCCGGCCCTGGCCGTGTGGCAGCACTCGGGCCGCCTGAAGGTGATCGACGCCGAGGGCCGCATCATCCGCGAGGCCGACGCCGCGCGCTTCCCGCACCTGCCGCTGGTGGTGGGGCAGGGCGCCGACCAGGCCGCGGGAAACATTTTGCCGGCGGTCAACGCCCGGCCGCGCCTGCGCGATCGTCTCGAAGCGCTGGTGCGCGTCGACGACCGCCGCTGGGACCTGCGGCTGAAAGATGGATCCCTGATCCAGCTGCCGGCCATTGACGAAGAATCCGCGTTGATTCAATTGGATCAACTGGACCAGCGGCAACGCATCCTCGATCTCGGCTTCGCGCGCATCGACCTGCGCGATCCCGAGATGGTGGCGATCCGGCCCCGTGACTCCGTGCTGCCCGGGCAGCCGGTGGCCAACGGGGCTTAAGAACAAAAGTGATGGACTGAGGTGACCCTGACCATGTCGCGACTTGAGGACCGGAGACAGGCCCGTGACGGCCTGAAGGCGACGCTCGTGCGTCAGCCCGCGGTCGCGGCCGTGGACCTGGGCGCGTCGAAGGTCACGTGCTTCATCATGAAGGGCGACGGCATTCATCGCGACAACCGCACCCTGACGACCGCCGGGGTCGGCTATGTGCAGTCGCGCGGCGTGCGCGGCGGGGCGATCGTCAATCTGGACGAGGCCGCCCAGGCCATCGCCCAGGCCGTGGAGCGCGCCGAGACCGTGGCCGGCGTCAACGTCCAGGGCGTCAGCGTCTGCACCGCCGGCGGCCAGCTGGCCAGCCACCGCGTCCACACCCAGGTTTCGCTGGGCGCCCGTCCGATCGCCGACGGTGATCTGTCGCGCGCCATCTCGTCGGCCCTGGCCCAGGTTCGCCTGCCGGGCCGCAAGCCCATCCACCTGCTGCCGATCGCCTGGTCGGTGGACGGCCAGAAGGGCATCCGGGATCCGCGCGCCATGTTCGGCCGCGCGCTCGGGCTCGAGCTGCTGGTCGTCTCGGTCAACGAGAACATCTTCCACACCCTGGCCCACTGCGTCGAGCGGGCCCACCTGTCGTTCGAGGGCGTGGTCGCCGCGCCCTTCGCCTCGGCCCTGGCGGCCCTGGAAGAGGACGAGATGGACCTGGGCGCCGTCTGCATCGACATGGGCGGCGGCTCGACCTCGGTGGCGGTGTTCAACAACGGCGCCCTGTGCCACGTCGACAGCCTGGCCGTCGGCGGCGGGCATGTGACGCAGGACATCGCCCGCGGCCTGCAGACCTCGGTCGCCGGCGCCGAGCGCATCAAGACCCTGCACGGCAGCGCCATCGCCTCGGCCAACGAGGACCGCGAGATGATCGAGGCCCCGCCGCGCGGCGACGATCCGGGCGCCGGTCCCGTCATCGCCCCTCGGAGCCTGCTGAAGGGCATCATCCAGCCGCGCGTCGAAGAGACGCTGGAACTGCTGCGCGAGCGCCTGAAGGCCTCGGGCGCGCCGGTGGAGCCGGGGGCGGGCATCGTCCTGACCGGCGGCGCCAGCCAGCTGGCCGGCGTGCGGGAAGTGGCCGTGCGGGTGTTCGACCGTCCGGTCCGCCTGGGCCGTCCGCGCCGGGTGCCGCATCTGGCCGACGCCGCCTCGGGTCCGGCCTTCTGCGCCGCCGCCGGCGTGCTGCACCGCGCCGCCTTCGGCCCGCGCGAGGTGGTCTCGCCCAAGGCCCTGACCGGCGGCCAAGTGCGCAAGCGCCCGATGGATCCCAACGCCTCGCCGGTGGCCAAGGCCGCCGCCTGGCTTCGCGACAACCTCTAGGCTTTTCCCGCATCGCGACGTCGCTCGCCGGTTGCGCCGGTCGCGGCTGCTTGCCACAACGGACGCCTCGGTTCGGGGGCGTTCGATGCGGATTTTTGGAGTGGCGGCGCTGGCCTGCGCCGTGGCCACGGGCGCCTGGGGACAGATACCTGAGCAGGCGCCAGAGCAGACCCCCGCTCAAGCCTTCTACAGGGCCTCTCTGCGCGGCGATTGCACCGGCTACGAGGCGATCGGAGCCAAGGCTCTGGCCTCGCGCACCGATACCGACACCGAAGCCTGGGTCGCCGTCGCGGCCGGCGCCTGCGCGGCGCGGGCAGGGCAGTTGGACCTGGCTGAGCAACTCGGGCGGCGACTGGTTTCGGCCGAACCCGCGATCGGTGACACCACGCTCTCCATCCTGGCCCGCCGATACGGGATTCTGGTAGCCGGCGCGCCCGGCGGCGGGCCCGTGGCCGCCCGCGTCCTCGATCGCGTCATGGCGGTGCTGCCGCCGACGGCCTCGCGATGGACCCTGAGTTCGACCTACGCGCTGGCGCTGTTCGCCGCTGGACGGGTGGAGGAGGGGCGAGCGGTCCTGGGACAGAACAAGCCGGGCGTGACAGCGCTGTCGGCGCTTGTCCAGGTCGATCGGTCTTTCGAGCCTGTTTGGATGTCGCCTGAGGCGTTGACGACCGCGCTTCGCGACCGGCCACGTCCGCCGCCGCCGGCCGAAGACGACTGGTTCGCCCGCTTCTGGGCGGCGGTGAGCGACGGTCGCGACGAGGAGGCGCTGGCGATCGCCCGCCGCCAGATCAAGCTCGAGACGACCGATTTCGATGAGGCGCTCTACCGCTCCGACGGCCGGGGTTGGCGCGCCCGCCAGGTGCTGGTCATCCACCTCGTCAAGCTTGGGCGGGTCGAGGAGGCGCTGGGGGTGTTCGACCAGGGCGTCGCCGACGGCCAAGAGGCGAGGGTGCGAGACATCCGCCGCGTGGCCCTGCAGGTGCTGGGGCCGGCCCTGCTGCGGGCCGATCGCGCGGCCGACGCCCGCCGCCTGCTGGACGCCGAACTGGCCATCGGCGACCTGGGTCTGGCCCAATTCGAGGACTTCGCGGAACTTCGCAGCTGCCTCGGGGATGGGCCTTTGCCGGCGACGTTCTCGAGCTGGAAGGCCGCACTCGATTGCGGCGCGCCGGAAGACCAGATCGCGGCGCTGCTGATGGCGGCCCTGGACAATCCCGAGCAGCGCGCCTGGGCGCTCGTGTCGGCCAGCGAGCCATCGATCGCGCCGGTGTTTGGACGGCGCGACGCCGAGTATCGGCGAACGCGCGAGGCGGTCTTCGCCCGCGCCGAGGTGAACGCGGAGATCGAGCGGCGCGGTCGGCGCCTGCCGCCCCAGATCGTTCGTGAACTTTTGCGGTGAGGAGGGGAGGGGAAACCGCTCGGGCGAACAAATCACCCGACGGGTGAATTAACCCTGTCGCTTAACTTTCTAAGTGCCTGAAAGGCCGAACAGTGTAGTTTCGCGCGCCCGAATCCAACGGGTTTGGCCGGAAAAAACGGCTCGCGGCGTTCCGTCGCACAGGGGTTTCGGCCCAGCTTGGAAACCAAGGAGTTCCAAGCAATTCCTTTGGATAACTCGCTTTTTTCCCTGTAAGCGGGATCGACCTGCAGCCGACTCAGATTATGGCTTTAACCGCCAGTTAACGATGGTGGTTGTTCTGTTAACCCGATCGTCGAGGCGTTACCGACTTGCGGTCGGTTCATTTGACGAATTCGGCGTAAGGACGCGAGGGTCCCCATGGCTATTTCACTTTCGGCGCCGCGCACCACTGAGCTGAAGCCGCGCATCGTGGTCTTCGGCGTCGGCGGCGCGGGCGGCAACGCCGTAAACAACATGATCGAGGCGGGCCTCGAAGGTGTTGAGTTCGTCGTCGCCAACACGGACGCTCAGCAGCTCCAGTTCGCCAAGACCGACCGTCGCATCCAGCTCGGCGTGCAGGTCACGCAGGGCCTGGGCGCCGGCGCTCACCCCGAAGTGGGCATGAGCGCCGCCGAGGAAAGCTTCCCCGAGATCGGCGAGCACCTGGAAGGCGCTCACATGGTGTTCATCACCGCCGGCATGGGCGGCGGCACCGGCACCGGCGCTGCCCCGATCATCGCCAAGTGCGCTCGCGAACGCGGCATCCTGACCGTCGGCGTGGTGACCAAGCCCTTCCACTTCGAAGGCCGCCACCGGATGCGCCTGGCCGACGCCGGCATCCAGGAGCTGCAACGCTACGTCGACACCCTGATCGTCATTCCGAACCAGAACCTGTTCCGCGTCGCCAACGAACGCACGACCTTCGCCGAAGCCTTCGGCATGGCCGACCAGGTGCTGCACTCGGGCGTCCGCTCGATCACCGACCTGATGGTCCTGCCGGGCCTGATCAACCTCGACTTCGCCGACGTCCGCACGGTCATGACCGAGATGGGCAAGGCGATGATGGGCACCGGCGAGGGCACCGGCGAAGACCGCGCCCTGATGGCCGCTCAGAACGCCATCGCCAACCCGCTGCTCGACGAAGTCTCGCTGAAGGGCGCCAAGGCCGTGCTGGTCAACGTGACCGGCGGCATGGACATGACCCTGCTCGAAGTGGACGAGGCCGCCAACGCGATCTCGGACCAGGTCGATGCGGAAGCCAACATCATCTTCGGCGCGGCCTTCGATCCGTCGCTGGACGGCGTGATCCGCGTGTCGGTGGTCGCCACCGGCATGGACGGCGCTTCGATCCAGCAGATCGAGCCCAAGCCCGTCGCCCGCAACGTCCAGGCTCCGCCGCTGCTGGCCGAGACCTCGCGTCCCGCGCCGCAGCCGGCTCCCGCCCCGATCCCGCAGCCGGTCGCCCAGGCTCCGGCCCAGCCGGAAATCCGCCCGGGTTCGCGCTACGAGGCCCGTCCGATCGAGCGCCCGACCTCGGCCTATCCGGAGCCCGCCTACGAGCCGGCCCCGCAGCCGGTCCAGGCTCAGGCCGACCTCTACGCCCAGCCGGAAGCCGCCTACGAGCCGGAACCGGTCTATGAACCGGCCCCCGCGCCGCGCGTCACCCGCATCGTCGACCCGATGGTCGCCGAGGCCGATGACGAGCCGCTGTACAGCGATCACTACGAGGATCGCCGTCAGCAGAAGAGCGGCGGCTGGATGAGCCTGTTCGGCGGCGGTCGCCAGCAACGCTACGAGCCGGCCCCGCAGCCTCAGGCGCGCCAGACCAGCTCGGTTCGCCCGCAACTGCAGCCGATCGAGCCCCAGGCCGACGACGGCGAGGATCTGGAGATCCCGTCGTTCCTGCGCCGCCTGGCCAACTGAACACCGAGTTAGTACCAGTAAGCGTAACAGTAAGCGTACCGCGTAAGTCGAAGCGCCCGGGTCCTCTGGCCCGGGCGTTTTGCTTTTTTGTTTAGATGCTCCCCCTGAAGGGGGAGCTGTCGCGGAGCGACTGAGGGGGAAGTGACCTCGACGTTTGCGGCCGCGCTGACCTCCGCTGCCACTTCCCCCTCCGGCCCTACGGGCCACCTCCCCCTCCAGGGGGAGGGTCTTTGGCGACGATCTGTCATATACTGCCGGAAAATAACGCGATCCGGTCACGATGAAGCTCACCCGCACCGACAAGAAGATCCTCGACGTTCTGCAGCGCGACAGCGGGGTCACGAACGTGGAGCTGGCCGAGCGTGTCGGCCTGTCGCCCAGTCCGTGCCTGCGCCGGGTCAAGCAGCTGGAGGCCGCTGGCCTGATCAGCGGCTATGTGGCGGTGCTGGATCGCCGCAAGGCCAGGCTCGACCTGCTGGCCTATGTCGAGGTCGCCGTCGACCGCCACAACGAGACCGCCGCCGAGGCCTTCAAGGAGGCGATCCTGCGCGAGCCGCTGGTGGTCGGCTGCCACGCCATGACCGGCAGCTACGACTACCTGCTGCGGGTGGTGGCCCCCAACCTCGACGCCTATGCAGAGTTCACGATGAAGCGCCTGCTGAAGATGCCGGCGGTCAAGGACATCCAGTCGAGCTTCGTGCTGGAGACGATCAAGGACTCCACGGCGTTGCCGCTGGACTATCTGGAATAAAAACCTCTCCCATAGGGAGAGGGAGGGGCCCAGGCGAAGCCTGGGAGGGTGAGGGGTTAGGGACCTTTCCGGACAGGGCAGGGACGAAGGGGAATGGGACCGCAAGCAGCGTACGCCCTCACCCTCCCACCGCTTCGCGGCGGGCCCCTCCCTCTCCCCACGGGAGAGGTGTTCCACGTGCAGCCTCGGAAATACAGATGGCGATCCTTTTAGGTCATAAAGTGACCGATATAACTGGATCGCCGGTCATAATCGCCACAACGCGTCTCCGCGCCTGACCTATCCTGACGTCCGTATTCCCGACTCCCGGAGCGGCCGTCATGCTGGTTCTCGATCGCAAGCCTCAAGCGCCTCAGACGCCCATGCGCGCCGCCCTCGACGGCGTCGTCGCCTACAAGGCCGGCATGACCCTGGCCGAGGCCGGGCGGCGCACGGGCCTGTCGGACTTCGCCAAGCTGGCCAGTAACGAGAACCTGCTGGGCGCCAGCCCCACGGTCGCCGACGCGGTGATGGCCGCCGTGTCCGAGCCGCAGATCTATCCCGACCCCTATTGCGAGACCCTGCGCGCGGCCATCGGCCAGCGCCTCTCCGTCTCGTCGAACCGGATCCTGGTGTCGCCGGGCTCCGAGGCCCTGATCGACTACGTGTTCCGCGCCGTGTTGGCGCCGGGCGATACGATCCTGCTCTCCTCGCCGACCTTCCCGGCCTACGACATCTTCGCCCGCTGCGCCGAGGCGGCCATAATCGACGTGCCGCGCCTGGCCAATTTCGACCTCGACGTCCCGGCCGTGGCCGCCGCGGCCGCCAAGGGTCCGAAGCTCCTGATCCTCTGCACGCCCAACAACCCCACCGGCAACGCGCTCTCCAAGGACGCCGTCGAGGCGGTGCTGGCCGCCACGCCCAAGACCACCCTGGTGTTCGTCGACGAGGCCTATCGCGAGTACTTCGAGGCCTACGACATGCTGGCCGTGCTGGAGGCCTGGGGCGGCCCGTGGATCGCCGCGCGCACCTTCTCCAAGGCCTATGGCCTGGCCGGCATGCGGGTGGGCTATGGGATCGCCTCGAGCGAAGAGCTGATCGCCTATCTCGACCGCCTGCGCCCGCCGTTCAACGTCACCGCCGTCAGCCAGGCCGCGGCGCTCGCCGCCTGGGACGACCGCGAGCACCTGGCTTCGACCGTAGCCCTGACCCTGTCCGAGCGCGCCCGCGTCGAGGCGGCGCTGGACGAGATGGGCGTCGAATACACCCGCTCGGAGGCCAATTTCGTCTTCCTGCGCACGCCGGCAGGCCCCGAAGCCACCGCCATGCGTTTGTTGCACGAGGGGCTCATCGTCCGCCCGACGCCCGTCAAGGGCGGCTGGGTGCGCATCACCATCGGCCGGCCGGCCGACAACGACCGCCTGATCGCTGGCCTGCCGGCCGCGCTGGTCCCGTAAAGAACACCACGAGCCTTAGGGAGGCCCGCATGCCCGTCACGTCCGAAAACCCCCTCGGCCTGAACGGCTTCGAGTTCGTCGAATTCACCAGCCCCGATCCGGCGGCGATGAAGGCGATCATCGAGCAACTGGGCTTCGTGCCCGCCAGCACCCATCCGACCAAGGCCGTGACCCGCTACAAGCAGGGCCGCATCAACCTGCTGGTCAACGAGGAGGCGGCCGGCCAGGTCGCCGACTTTCGCGCCGACCATGGCCCGTCGGCCAACGGCATGGCCTTCCGCGTCGACGACGCCGAGCAGGCCTTCGCCGACGCCCTGAAGCGCGGCGCCAAGGCCGCCGACGCCAGCCGCTCGGTGCTGGGCGCGGACGCCAAGGTGCTGGAAGGCATCGGCGGCAGCTTGCTCTATCTCGTCGAAGGCGAGGGCTCGATCTACGACGCCTGGACCCCGGTTCCCGGCGCGGCCGAGGCCGAAGCGGCCAATTCGGTGGGTCTCGACCTGCTCGACCACCTGACCCACAACGTCAAGCGCGGCCAGATGCGCACCTGGTCGACCTTCTACAATCAGGTCTTCGGCTTCGAGGAGCAGAAGTACTTCGACATCAAGGGCCAGGCCACGGGCCTGTTCAGTCAGGCGATGATCGCGCCCGACAAGGCCATCCGCATCCCGCTGAACGAAAGCCAGGACGACAAGAGCCAGATCGAGGAGTTCATCCGCCAGTACAACGGCGAGGGCATCCAGCACCTGGCCCTGACCACGGCCGACATCTACGGCACGGTCGAGAAGCTGCGCGCCCGCGGCGTCAAGCTGCAGGACACCATCGAGACCTATTACGAGCTGGTCGACAAGCGTGTGCCCGGCCATGGCGAGGACCTGGAGCGCCTGCGTAAGAACCGCATCCTGATCGACGGCAATGTCGGCGACGAGGGCCTGCTGCTGCAGATCTTCACCGAGAACCTGTTCGGCCCGATCTTCTTCGAGATCATCCAGCGCAAGGGCAACGAGGGCTTCGGCAACGGCAACTTCCAGGCCCTGTTCGAAAGCATCGAGCTGGACCAGATCCGCCGGGGCGTGATCACGGTCGACGCGTAAAAATATCTTTCGTCATCCCGGCCGAAGCGTAGCGTAGAGCCGGGACCCAGGGGCCGTGCGCACCGCCCCTGGGTCCCGGATAGCCTCTTCGAGGCTTCCGGGATGACGGGACAAAAAGTGCTGGGAAAAGGCACGGAAACGCACATGGACCTCCGCTACCAGACCGGCTTCGGCGCCCACTTCGCCACCGAGGCCGTGGTCGGCGCCCTGCCAGTGGGGCAGAACTCGCCGCAGCATGTTCCGTTCGGCCTCTATGCCGAGCAGATCTCCGGCACGGCCTTCACCGCGCCCCGGCACGAGAACCGCAGAAGCTGGCTCTACCGCCTGCGGCCCAGCGCCGGGCATGGACCTTACAAGCCCTACGCTCAGCCGCGCCTGACCAGCGCCTTCGACGGCCCGGTCACCCCCAACCGCCTGCGCTGGGACCCGATCGAGATCCCCGCCGAGCCGACCGACTTCGTCGACGGCCTGGTCACCCTGGCCGGCAATGGCGACGTCGCGGCTCAGGCCGGCATGGGCGTGCACCTGTACCTCGCCAACGTCTCGATGAAGGATCGGGTGTTCTACGACGCCGACGGCGAGCTGCTGATCGTGCCCCAGCAGGGCGTGCTGAGGCTGGTCACCGAGATGGGGCGCCTGAAGGCTGGTCCGGGCCAGATCGCCGTCATCCCGCGCGGCGTGCGCTTCCGGGTCGAGATCGATGGGCCTTCGCGCGGCTATGTCTGCGAGAACTACGGCGCGGCCCTGCGCCTGCCGGAACTGGGGCCGATCGGCTCCAACGGCCTGGCCAATCCGCGAGACTTCGAGACCCCGGTGGCCGCCTTCGAGGACGTCGATGCGCCCACCCAGGTGATCCAGAAGTTCCAGGGCTTGCTGTGGGCGGCCGAGTGGGATCACAGCCCGCTGGACGTGGTCGCCTGGCACGGCAACCTCGCGCCCTATCGCTACGACCTGGCGCGCTTCAACACCATCAACACGGTCAGCTACGACCACCCCGACCCGTCGATCTTCACCGTGCTGACCTCGCCCAGCGACACGCCGGGGACGGCCAATGTCGACTTCGTGATCTTCCCGCCGCGCTGGATGGTGGCCGAGCACACCTTCCGCCCGCCCTGGTTCCACCGCAACGTGATGAGCGAGTTCATGGGCCTGGTGCACGGCGCCTACGACGCCAAGGAGGGCGGTTTCGCTCCCGGCGGGGCGAGCTTGCACAATTGCATGAGCGATCACGGCCCGGACGTGGCCAGCCATCGCAAGGCCACCGACGCCGAACTGGGGCCGCACAAGATCGACAACACCCTGGCCTTCATGTTCGAGAGCCGCTGGGTGATCGCGCCGACGAAGTTCGCGCTGGAGCATCGCGCGCTTCAGGCCGACTATGATGCGTGCTGGGATGGGTTCCCCAAGGCCCGCCTGCCGTAACCAGAACAATGAGAGGAAGCGCCGAATGAAGCTCGCGTCTCTGAAGGGCGGCCGCGACGGCCGGCTGGTCGTGGTGTCGAACGATGTCGCCTGGTGCACCGACGCCGGGACGATCGCGCCGACGCTGCAGGCCGCGCTCGACGACTGGGAACGCTGCGAGCCGCTGCTGCGCGGGCTGGCCGAGAGCCTGGAGCACGGCGGTGTGCCCAAGGACCGCTTCCACGAACACGACGCCCTCAGCCCCCTGCCGCGCGCCTTCCAGTGGCTGGACGGCAGCGCCTACGTCAATCACGTGCAGCTGGTGCGCCAGGCGCGCGGGGCCGAGATGCCCGAGAGCTTCTGGACCGATCCCCTGATGTACCAGGGCGCGTCGGACGGCTTCCTGGCCCCCCGCGACACCATCCCGCTGGCCGACGCGGCCTGGGGCTGCGACCTGGAGGGCGAGATCGCCGTGATCGTCGGCGACGTGCCGCTGGGCGGCAGCCGCGAGGAGGCCCTGGCGGCCATCCGCCTGGTGATGCTGTGCAACGACGTCTCCCTGCGCAATCTGATCCCGGCCGAACTGGGCAAGGGCTTCGGCTTCGTGCAGTCCAAGCCGGCCAGCGCCTTCTCGCCGGTGGCGGTGAGCCCCGACGCCCTGCCGGGCTGGAGCGACGGCAAGCTGTCGGGGGCGCTGCTGATCGAGCTGAACGGCAAGGATTTCGGCACGGCCGACGCCGGCGTCGACATGACCTTCGACTTCGGAACCCTGGTGGCCCACGCGGCCAAGACCAGGGCCCTGAGCGCCGGCACGATCGTCGGCTCGGGCACGGTTTCCAACCGCGACGCCGATGGCGGACCCGGCAAGCCGATCGCCGAGGGCGGCCTCGGTTACTCCTGCCTGGCCGAACTGCGCACCGTCGAGACCATCCTGCACGGCTCGGCCAGGACGCCGTTCCTGCTGGGCGATGACACCGTGCGCATCGAGATGAAGGACGCCAAGGGCCACACGATCTTTGGCGCCATCGAGCAGCAGGTCGAGCGGGTTTGAGCGAAGCGGCCGCCCCGGAGGTCGAAGCGGTCGGAAGGGTCTGGTCGACGCCGGCCGGGGTCAATCTCGGCCCGCTCGACCTGATCGCCGATGGGGCGGCCCGCAACTACGTGCTGCAGATCGGAGCCAACCGCTTCCACGGCTTCGTGGTGCGGCGGGGCGAGGCGGCGTTCGGCTATGTCGACCGCTGCCCGCACGCCGGCCTGCCGCTGGCCCAGGCGCTGGACCAGTACCTGACCCCCGACGGCGGCATGATCGCCTGCTCCTGGCACGGCGCGGTGTTTTCGATCGAGGACGGCGCCTGTCTGGGCGGCCCCTGCGCTGGCGCCCGGCTGACGCCGTGGCCGGTGCGGGTGGACGACGGGCGCCTGCTGACCGCGTAAATTCCGGAAAGACAAGTCTGGATTGATTTGCCCCGTCGTCGGTGGTTTCGTGGCCCGCGATCGGGAGACGGGCATGGGCGGACTTTCGGGGATTGTCGATGATCTCGAAGGCGTGGCGCTCGAGGCGGTGCAGAACCAGCCGCCCGTGGTCTCGGCCCGGATCCTGGCCTTCCTGACCAAGGTCGCCCACGTCGTCGACCAGGCCTATCGCGACGTCCTGGCCCTGCTGATCGACGTGAAGTACGTCGGCGACGACGCGCTGTTGGCCGGCGAGATCCGCGACTTCCAGCGCCGGGCCGAACAGATCCTGGAAATCAGCCACTATCGCGACGCCGAGGAGATCTGCAGCCGTCTGCGGACGCTCAAGGACGTCTACGAAAACGAATTGCAGGCCATGGTCGGCCCGGGCGACAGCGGCCAGTGGGCCGGCCTGTTCAACCTGATCAACGATCGTGAAAGCCGGATCGTCATGATGATCCGCGACGAGCTCTGGCGGCTGTCGCAGACGCTGGACACGGTAAAGGGGCCGGCCGACCTGGAGGCGCTGCGCGAGATCGCCGGCGAGGCGGCCCGGCAGATCAAGCGCGACCTGTCCGACCTCACCACCTTCACCAACCGCATCCTGGGCCTCAGCGGCCGGGCGGGACTGGTCGAGATGCTGAGGGACGGGCGGCCGCAGTCGATGGTGGTCAGGGAGATTTCGGTCATGGTCGATCAGAGGCAGCAGCACACCTATTCGACGGGCGACAACTCGGTCCTGGTGGGGGCGGGGGCGAGCACCGGCGACATCCATATCCAGCAGGGCGCGGGTCTCGACCTGGCGGCCCTGGCGCAGGATCTCGACAAACTGCGCGCGGAAATGAAGGCCCAGGCGGCCGGGACGGCGGAGGAGGACGTGGCGATCGGCGCGGTGGCGACCGCCCAGGCCGCGGCCCAGCAGGGCGACGAGAAGGGCGCGCTGAAAGCTTTGAAGGGCGCGGGGAAGTGGGCCTTGAGCGTGGCCGAGAAGGTGGCCGTGCCGATCGCCGTGGCGGCGCTGAAGCCGCTGCTCGGCGTGCCCTGAGGGCCTTCGCCCAAAAGAAAAGCCGCCCTCCAGGAGAAGAAGGCGGCCAAGTCATTGGGAGGAAACGCCCAGAAGGGCTGAGACCTCTATAGCCGCTTCCTGACGTCGTGACAACGTTGTCATGAACTTTTTCGGAAAAATGTTTTCGGGTCGGCCGTCGCGCCGCAGGGGAGGGGCGTCTATGTCGGACGACATGACCAGCCTGACGCTTCGCCTCGCCACGCCCGAGGACATCCCCGCCCTGACCGTGCTGATGAATGCGGCGATCGCCGAACTGCTGACGCCGTTCCTGCCGCCCGAGGGCGTGGCGGCGTCTTTCGAGGTGATGGGCCTGGACAGCCAGCTGATCGCCGACGGCACCTATTTCGTGGTTCAGGACGGGGACGACATCGCCGGCTGCGGCGGCTGGAGCCGGCGGGCCACCCTGTTCGGCGGCGACCACTCGGCCGGGCGCGATGCGGCCATGCTGGACCCGGCGCGCGACGCCGCAAGGGTGCGGGCGATGTACACCCATCCCGACCACACCCGGAAGGGCGTCGGCCGGATGATCCTGGCGGCCTGCGAGCAGGCGGCGGCGGGCGAGGGCTTCTCCCGCGCCGAGATGGCCGCGACCATGGGCGGCGTGCCGCTCTACGAGGCCTGCGGCTACACCCTGATCGAGCCGTTCACGGCCCCGACCTCCAAGGGCTACGACGTGCCGCTGGCCCGCATGGGCAAGGCGCTGGAGCCCGCGCCGGCGCGCGGCTAGGGGCTGGCGTCAGGCGGTCGCGGCCGGCTTCCTGAGGGCGGCGCTGAGCCCGACGAGCACGGCGATGAACGCCGTCGTCAAGGCGCCGAAGGCCTGTGCCTGGGCGACCGGCAGGCCTCCCGCGAGCGCGATGGCGAGGTTCGAGGTGATCAGGCATGCCGCCGATCCCAGGCCCCAGGCGGCGAAGGCGACGATCCGGCGCGATCCCCGGGGCGTCTTTCCGACGAAGCCGTAGGCGAGGGCGATGATCAGGCCCGAGATCGCGCCGTTGGTCAGGGCGAAGCGCAGGATGGGCTGGGCGACGCCGAGGGGACCCATCGTGCCCAGGGTGACGAACAGCGCGAAGGAAAGAGCGGCGATCACAAGCGCGGAGCCGAGGCCGACGGCCAGGGTCCTGCGCGCCAGGGGGCGGCGTTCGGGGGCGTCGTTCCAGGCGTGGAGCGCGAGGGCGGCCAGCAGCGCGCCGCCGACAACGAGATAGAGCGCAACAAGCGCGAACTGCGGCCAGAACGGCCAGTCCGGATTCAAGTTGCCGTAGTCGATCTGGGGCGAACCGACATAGGGAGCCTTGTCGACGAAGCGGCTGACCATGAGGGCGCCGAAGGCGATGAAGAGCCCGCAGCACACGCGTCGCATCAGACCGATCAACCTGTCCATGCTTCCCCCTGACCTGCGCAGCTTAGGCGAGATCGTGGAGAGCGCCAGAGGCGGCGACGCCCACGAAAAAGGGGCGGACCTTGCGGCCCGCCCCTCGTAGTCGTGGTCGTCGGTTCCGCTTAGCGGAACAGGCTCAGGATCGAGCTCGACGACTGGTTGGCGATAGACAGCGCCTGGATGCCCAGCTGCTGCTTGGTCTGCAGAGCTTGGAGCTTGGCGCTTTCCTTGGCCAGGTCGGCGTCGACCAGGTTGCCCACGCCGGCGTCGAGGCTGTCTTGCAGCTTGCCGACGAAGGTCAGGTGGGTGTCGAGGCCCGTCGAGCTGGTGCCCAGCGAGGCCAGCTTGTTGGTGGCCGTCTGCAGGGCGGTGTCGATGGTCGAGATCATCGTCTTGGCCGCGGCCGCGTCGGTGAACGACGTACCGGCGCTGAGGCCGATGCCGGCCAGCGACAGGGTCTTGGAGTTCACCGTGATGCCCGAACCGTCCGAGTTGGCCAGATAGGTCAGCTTGGCGGTCTTGCCGTCGATGATGCTGGCGCCGTTGAACTTGGCGTTGCTGACGGCCTTGGTGATCTGGTCGCGCAGCGAGTTGAAGTCCGACTTCAGGGCGTTGAACGAAGCGGTGTTCAGCGAGGTGTCGGAAGCGGCGAGGGCCTTTTCCTTCATCTTGCCCAGGAGGTCGGTGACGGTGTCGCCGGCGGCCAGGGCGACGTCGATGGTGGACTGGCCGCGTTGCAGCGAGTCCTTCACGGCGTTGATCGACGAGGCGGTGGCCGACTGGTTCTTGGCGGTCGCCCAGATGGCGCCGTTGTCCTTGGCGCTACCGATCTTCTTGCCGGTGTTGATGCGCTGTTGAGTGATCTGAAGGTCGCTGTTGGTCGAGTTCAGATTTTGCAGGGCGATCATCGCGCCCGAGTTCGTGTTCACGCTGTTCAGCGCCATAACGAAGACTCCTTCTTGAGGTGTCCGGCGTCATTTTGACCCCGGAGGGCGTTTTGCCCTCCTGCAATATTTCGTAATCTCGTTATCATTGAGTGAAAATGTCGCGGTTACTGGCGCGTTCATTGTAAGCTTCTGTTAACTTAGATTGACGCAGCCGCGCGACTGAATCGCCAGGCCTTGAAGCCTGAGTCATCGAGACTCTTGGCGGTCCGCGACTAGACTCTGGAGACTTGGCGAAGGGCGCGACGACCAAGTGTCGGACCGGGCTCGCGCGCGCGAAGATTCAAGCTCTCTTGGCGCTCTCGGCGGGCGCCAGAGTCACGCGCAGAGGCGGGCCGGTTCCAGCGTCGGTTCTTCGGTCTCGAACAGGTCGAAAGCTTCTTCCCAGGCCGCCAGCCGGGTCTCGCGCAGGGCCGCGTCGTCGACCACCCGCATCAGTTGGTCCTCGCGGTCGTTCCACACCAGGCCCAGGTCCGTGGCTCGCTCGGCGTCGGCGCCCAGCAGCAGGATGACGTCGGCCTTGGCCGCGCGCTCGGGGCTCAGCCGCATCAGGGTGCGGCCCGCGCCCATGTCGCGGTGAATGTCGGCGAAGGCCAGCACGGCCGAGATCATCGCGGCGCTGACCGGGCGAACGTGCCAGGGCTGGCAGGCGAGGCGGCTCATGTCGGTTTCTCCGAACGAATTGCGATGACTCCTTTTCCACGTGCGTTGCGTCAAAAACGGTCGTAATGAACCGGGATGAGACATGAGAAGGCGACGAAGCTGCTCGACCTGGCCCGCCGGCTGGCCAGTTCCTCCGAAGGGTTGACGCTCGACGAGATGGCCCAGGCCATGGAGGTGGGGCGGCGTACGGCCGAGCGTATGCGCGACGCGGTCTGGGCGGCCTTCCCGCAGATGGAGTCGATCGAGGACCCGCCGACCCGCCGCTTCCGCATCCCCTCGGGCCTGGACAGCCTGTTCCAGACCCCGACCGCCGAGGAACTGGCGGCCCTGCGCACGGCCGCGGACTCCAACCAGACGGCCGGCGCCCACGGACGGGCGGCGGCGCTGTACGCCCTGGAGGGCAAGCTGCTGTCGGCGCTGAAGGGCTCGGCTCGCCGGCGCGTGGCGCCCGACGTCGAGGCCCTGGTCCAGGCCGAGACCATCGCCGTCCACGCCGGCCCGCGTCCGCACGAGGACCAGAACGTGCTGGCGCAGATCCGCTCGGCGGTGAAGGGGCTGACGGCCCTGTCGTTCCGCTATGACGGCGGCAGCCAGCCGGGGCGCACCCGCACGGTGACGCCGCTGGGCATCCTGTTCGGCCGCAGCAACTATCTGGTCTCGCTGGAGGGAAGCAGCCCCCGGCCGCGCACCTTCCGCCTCGACCGGATGAGCGACGTCCAGGCGCTGGACAAGCCGGCCTCGCCGCCGGCCGACTTCTCGCTGCAGGCCTTCGCCGACGAGAGCTTCGGCATCTATCACGGCGACATCGAGGACGTGGTCCTGCGCATCAAGGCCGAGCGGGCGGAAGACGCCCTGCGCTGGCGCTTCCACTCCAACCAGGTGGTGGAACAGGGCGAGGACGGCGTGGTGACCGTGCGCTTCCGGGCCAGCGGCATGCTGGAACTGGCCTGGCACCTCTTCACCTGGGGCGACGCGGTCGAGATCGTCTCGCCCGAGGACCTGAAGACGATCATGGTCAGGGAGCTGGAGAAGGCGCTGGCGGCGCATCGCTAGTTTGATCCCTCTCCCCTTGCGGGAGAGGGTGGCCTCGCGGAGCGAGGTCGGGTGAGGGGTCTCTCAGATCTCAAAGCCGCGTGCGCGGTCAGGCCAGGCGAGGTGTCTCAAGTCTGAGAGACCCCTCATCCGTCGGCTTCGCCGCCACCTTCTCCCGCAAGGGGAGAAGGAGATTCAGGTCACCAGCCTCAGCAACGCCAACTCCCGCGCCCGCGCCGAACTGGCCCGGCGTTTGGGCAGGGCGCTGGTCTCGAAGGCCTCCAGCACGCGGGGGTGGATGTAGGCCGCCCGGCAGACGGCTGGGGTGTTGCCCAGCAGGCCCGCCACGGCCTTGATGCAGAGGTTCAGCGCCTTCTTCGCCTCGGTCTTGGTCGCGGGCTCCGGCTGCAGGCTCAGCGCCTCCAGCGCCGCCAGCGAGCCGTACCAGGTGCGGAAGTCCTTGGCCGAGAAGTCCTCGCCGGCCACGGCGCGGATGTAGTCGTTGACGTCGTGGCTCTCGATCGAGCGGCGCTGGCCGTCCTCGTCGAGATACTGGAACAGGCGCTGGCCGCGCAGTTCCTGGCAGGCGGCTACGATGCGGGCGAGGCGCCGGTCGCGGAAACCCGTGTGGTGCACCTTGCCGCTCTTGCCCTTGAACTCGAACACCGCCCCGCCGCCGGCCAGCTTCAGGTGGCGCTTCTGCATGGTGGTGAGGCCAAAGCTCTTGTTGGTCTTGGCGTACTCGTCGTTGCCGACCCGGATCAGGGTCAGTTCCAGCAGGCGCACCACGGCGGCCAGCACCTTTTCGCGCGGCAGGCCACGGCGGGCGAGGTCGGCGTCGACGCGCTTTCGCAGGCGGGGCAGGGCGCGGCCGAAGGCGGCCATGCGCTCGTACTTGCGGGCGTCGCGGTCGGCGCGCCAGTCGGGGTGATAGCGATACTGCTTGCGGCCCTTCTGGTCACGGCCGACCGCCTGGATGTGGCCGTTGGGGTCGGGGCAGATCCAGACGCTGGTCCAGGCCGGCGGGATGACCAGGGCGCGGATGCGCTCCAGCGTCGCCTCGTCCTTCACCGTCCGGCCGTCGGGGTCGGCGTAGTGGAAGGCGCCCGGCTTGCCCAGGCGGGTCAGGCCCTGCTCCTGGTCGTTGACATAGGCCAGCAGGGTCTTTTCGGCGGCGGGCGTCTGGCTGGTGTCGCGGGCCATGGCGCTCACCGCGCGCCGAAGACGGAAAAATGCCGGGTCATGCGTTCGCTCCCAACCCAATCCCGGCCAACGTGGTAGACGGTTCGTCCGTTCCGGGGAGCTTCGATGAACTACCGCCACGCCTTCCACGCCGGCAATTTCGCCGACCTGCAGAAGCACGCGATCCTGCTGGCCCTGCTCGCGGGCCTGACCGCCGACGAGTCGCCGCTGGCGGTGATCGACACCCACGCCGGCGCCGGGGCCTATGACCTGCGCGGCGACATGGCCAAGAAATCCAAGGAAGCCGCCGCCGGCATCGGCCGCCTGCTGGCCGAGGGCGACGCCCCCGCGCCGTTCGCGCCGCTGCTGAAGGCGGTCGAGGAGCTGAACGTCGGCGACGCCGAGGCACCGCTCTATCCCGGCTCGCCGCTGCTGATCGCCCGCGCCTTGCGCCGAGGCGACCGCTACGCCGCCTGCGAGCTGCGCGACGACGACTTCGATCAGCTGCGCAAGGTGCTGGGTCCCTACGCCTTCGCCCAGGCCCTGCAGGCCGACGGCTACGCCACCGCCGAGGCCCGCGCCGGGCGGGGTGGACGCACCTTCGTACTGATCGACCCGCCGTTCGAGCGTCCCGACGACTACGCCCAGTGCGTGGCCACGGTGCGGGCGGTGCGCAAGGTCGATCCGGCGGCCGTGCTGGCGATCTGGACCCCGCTGAAGGACCTGGAGACCTTCGACGCCTTCATCCGCGCGCTAGAAAACGTCACGGACGACGCGCTAGTCGCCGAGCTTCGCCTGCGGCCTCTGAGAGATCCGATGAAGATGAACGGCAGCGCCATGGTGCTGGTCGGCGCCCCGGCGGCGCTCGAACCGCAGGTCCGCGAGATCACGACCTTCCTGGCGCAGCGCCTGGGCGATGCGGGCGCGGCCGCCCGCGTCTGGCGCGCCTGACCGCGTGAGCCAGGCCCCCAGCCTTCGTCAGGCCTGCGCCGTCTGGCTGAAGGTCGGCTGCCTGGGCTTTGGCGGGCCGGCCGGACAGATCGCCCTGCTGCACCGCGAGGTGGTCGAGAAGCGCGGCTGGGTCGACGAGGACCGCTTCGCTCACGCCTTGAGTTTCTGCATGCTGCTGCCGGGGCCCGAGGCCCAACAGCTGGCGACCTGGCTGGGCTGGCGGCTGCACGGCGTGCGTGGCGGCCTGGCGGCGGGGCTGCTGTTCGTGCTGCCGGGTCTGGCGGCGATGCTGGCGCTGTCGGCGCTCTATGTCGTCCATGGCCAGGCCAGCTGGGCCGCGCCGGCCCTGCTGGGGCTGAAGGCGGCGGTGGTCGCCCTGGTGCTGCAGGCCCTGATCCGGATGGCTGGCCGGGCGGCGCGGGGACAGGCGGGCAAGATCGCCGCCGTCCTGGCCTTTCTGGCGCTGAGCTTCACCATCGCGCCGTTCCCGCTGGTCATTCTCGTCGCCGGCCTGGCGGGCTGGTTCTTCGGCGCGCGCGACGCCGCTTTCGACGCCTCGGCCGAGCATGCGCCGCTAAAGGGCGCGGGCAGGGCGGCCCTGATCTGCCTCGCGGTCTGGCTGGCGCCGGTGGCCCTGGCCTTCGCCCTGGCTCCGCACTCCGCCCTGGCCCAGATCGGGGCGGTGTTCAGCGGCCTGGCGGTGGTCAGCTTCGGCGGGGCCTATGCGGCCCTGGCCTATGTCGGCCAGGTGGCGGGCGAGCTGAACTGGCTGACGCCCAACCAGATGCTCGACGGCCTGGGCCTAGCCGAGACCACGCCGGGGCCGCTGGTGCTGACCTTCGTCTTCGTCGGCTTCGTGGCCGCCTGGCGCGACGCCGACCCGACCCTGGCCTGGCCGGCCGCGATCCTGGGCGGGCTGATGGCGGCCTGGGCGACCTTCGCCCCGTCGTTCCTGTGGATCTTCGCCGGCGGACCCTTCGTCGAGCGCCTGCGCGCCCACGCCCGCGCCGCGGCGGCCCTGTCGTGGGTGGGAGCGGCGGTGGTCGGGGTGATCGCCAGCCTGGCGCTGTGGTTCGCCGTTCACTTGCTGTTTCGCAGCGGGAACGAGGCGGCCTGGGGGCCGTTCCGGACGACGCTGCCCGATCTCTTCAGCCTCGATCCCGTCGCGTTGGGCCTGACCGTCCTCGCCTGCGGCCTGACCTTCGCCCTGCGGCTGCCGATCCTGGCCCTGGTGGGGGTGATGACGTTGGCGGGCCTGGCCTGTTCGGCTTTGTTCTGAAGGTTACTTAAGGTCAGCATTTTTGCGCTTGCGAACCGGCGTTCTGTGTTATGCTGCGCCGCACAATCGCGATCGACGGAGTGAACGGCCATGGCTTCCTCGTCCTTCCTGCCCCTGTCTTCCGAGAGTCCCGAAACACCGTCGGCGCCGAACCTCCTGATCGGGGCCGCATCGCCTCTGTGGGCGGTGTTCGGCGGCGCGGCCGTCGCCGGCGCCGCCTGGTGGTGGTGGTCCAACCGATGGCGTGAAGCCGTCAATATCGAGGCCCTGATCGCCCTGGCGCCCGAACCGGTGTCGCGCGGCGTGCTCGACGAGCCGGCCCCGACCCTGATCGCCACGCCCGCCGAGGTGGTCGAGGCCGCCGTCGCCGAGGTCGAGCCGATCGTCGAGACGGTCGCCGCCTCGACGGCCGAAATCGTCGAGACCGCCGCCGAGGTCCCCGTGGCGCTCGCCGAAGCTTCGGTCGAGGTGGTCGAAGCCGTGGTCGAGGTCGCGCACGAACCTGTGGTGGAAGCGATCGCCGAACCGGTCGAGACCGTCGTCGAAGCGGTCGTCGCGCCCGCCAACGACGTCGCCTCCAAGGTCGTGGCCGCCACCAAGGACGTCGCCGACGACCTGACCCTGCTGGTCGGCATCGGTCCCAAGCTGGCCGCTTCGCTGGCCGAGCTGGGCGTCACCCGCTTCCGCCAGATCGCCGACTGGAGCGCCGACGAGCTCGAAAGCTTCGACAAGCTGCTCAGCCTCAAGGGCCGCGCCGAGCGCGACGCCTGGGTCGCCCAGGCCAAGCGGCTGGCCGAGGGCACGGGCTCGACGGGCGGCTAGGCGCCGCCCATCGTCCAGATCTTCTTGATCACGCCCGAAAAGCTCAACATCGGCTGGCCGCCGGTGCTCAGCAGGCCGCGCACGAAGATCATCGAGCCGCCGGCGCGGATCACCTCGCCGGTCGCCTCGATCAGGTCGCCGGGCTTGGCCGGGCCGACGAAGTCGCCGTTCAGCGACACGGTCACGGCCTTGGCGTTGTCCAGTTCGCGCCAGGCGATGGCGAACAGCGAGAAGTCGGCGAAGGTCAGCATGCAGCCGCCGTGCATGAAGCCGCCGCCGTTCATGTGGCGCGGCTCGGCCCGGAACGCGCAGCGCACCTTGCCGTCCTCCTCGCGGAAATAGAACGGCCCGGCCGTGTCCTCGAAGGGGTCCTGGCCCGTCCAGGTGCGCCAGCCCGCCCACTCGCCGTCCTCGACCAGCATCGGCCCGCTGACGATCTCGTTGCCGCCGTCCATGCCCTGCGCTCCCGTACTTTCTCGTTGTTTTGCTGTTCAGCTAAGACCCCGGCGGACGCCGAAGCAAGCCGGCGTCTGGCCGCGGCCGTCGAACTGGGGCAGGTTCGCCCGGAACTTGCGGGGGCTTCGAATACGCATGTGGGGTAGAACGATCGCCGGGGCCCTGGCGGCCTGGACCTTGACGGCGTTCCTGGCGACCGGCGCGATGGCGCAGGGCGCGCCGATGATCATGCCGATGTCGGAATTCCAGCTGGAGATGCGGGCGGCGCTGCTCAAGCTCGACCCAACCCTGCGCATCGAACTGGTCGGCGAGGACAGCCTCAAGGTCCGCCAGGCCAAGGCGAAGGGCCAGGAGAGTCTGTCGCTGTTTCTGGGCAACGCCTATGAGCGCTATCGCAAAGCGCCCCAGGATCTGGAGGCGATCATTGGCCAATGGACGCGGGTCGTCGCGCCAGGGGTGGAGCGCGCCGCGCTTGAACCGAAGACGCTGGTGGTCCTGATCCGACCGCAGGACTACCTGGAAACGGCGAAGGCCGGCGAACTGGTCTCAAGGCCTCTGGTGGGCGACTTCATCGAGATCTTGGCCATCGACGAAGGCGAGAGCTTCCGGCTGGCCACTCAGGAGGAACTGAAGAAGGCCGACGTCGGGATCGCCGACGCCTGGGCGGCGGCGCGCAGGAACACCAGCGAGAAGATCGGTCCGTTCAGGATCGATCTTTTCGAGCCCGGAATCTGGCTCGTCACCGATGATGCAAATCTTGCGCTGAACCTGGTGTCGATGCCCGAGCGCTGGGCCGCGCAGGGCATACAGATCAAGGACGAGGCGGCCGTGGTCTTCCTCCAGCGCAACATGCTGTTGCTGGCCGACGCGAGTGATCCGGCCAGGCTTTCGCTCGTCAGGCGGTTCGTGAAGGTCAGCGAGGGCGAGCCCGAGGTCTTCTCGACGACCATTTTCCTTTATCGCCATGGAAACTGGTCGGTGCTAGAGCCGAGCAAATGACCACCCCGATCCAAGACACCATCCTTTCGCAGCTGGCCGATCTGCCGGCCGGCAAGTCCATCGACCCGATGTCGGTGGCCAAGGCCATTCAGCCCGAGCGCTGGCAGCGGCTGCTCGGCCACGTCCGCACCGACGCCGTCGAACTGGCCAAGGAAGGCAAGATCGTCATCCTGCGCCACAACAAGCCGGCCAATCCCGAGAAGTTCCGGGGCGTCTATCGCCTGCGCCTGCCGCTGGAAGGCGATCCGACCAGCTTCCCGGATGTGGCTGACGACGGCGCCGACGACGCCGAGGCCTGAGCCGCTTCAGGACCCGCTCCGAACACGTCGGTGAGTGGGTCTTGAAATGCAACTGCATCGATGAACCTATGAGCCTCTCAAATACATCGGGAGGTTCGTCATGATCGTCTTTGGTTCGTCGCTTTCCCCCTATGTGCGCAAGACCCTGGCCTTCGGGGCCGAGAAGGGTCTGGTGCTCGAGAACCGGGTGTCGCCGCCCGGGACCCTCGATCCCGACTTCGCCGAGTGCAGTCCGTTCCGGAAGATCCCGGCCTTCCAGGACGGCGATTTCCGCATCTCGGACTCCACGGCGATCATCACCTATCTCGAAGCCCTGCACCCGGAGCCCAACCTGATCCCGGCCGAGCCGCGCGCTCGCGCCCGGGCGGTGTGGTTCGAGGAGTACGCCGACACCATCCTGGTGGCGGCCGGCGGCAAGATCTTCTTCAACCGCATCGTCGCCCCGCGCTTCATGCGCAAGCCTGGCGACGAGGCGATCGCCGCCAAGGCCGAGGCCGAAGAACTTCCGCCGGTGCTCGACTATCTGGAGACCATCGTGCCCGACGTCGGCGGCTTCCTGCTGGAGGATCGCCTGACCCTGGCCGATATCGCCGTGGCCAGCCCCTTCGCCAACCTGCGCCACCTGGCGCTGGACCTGTCGCGCTGGCCGCGCACCAAGGCCTATACCGACGCGATCCTGGCCCGGCCGTCGTTCGCCGAGCTGATCGCCAGGGAAGAGGGCCTGCTGGCCATGTTCGCGGCGCCGACCGCGGCCTGACCGCTTGCCAAGCCGCGCTTGCCAACGGAGATTGAGCGGCAAGCGCGGGGAGAGCCAGCCGTCATGACCAACCCGTCGCCACCCGACCTCCTCACCGACGAGGAGGCGCTCTCTTTGGCGGCCGGCCCGCAGGATCGCCTGCGCCTGCTGCGGGTGATCGAGGCCAACTTCAAGCTCATGCTGGCCTGGACGGCGACCCAGCCGCTGTCGGACGCGATGATGGTCGAGGCTAAGGCTCAGGCGACGAATTTTCTGACCCAGCTCTGGAAGCATGGCTCGCTGTTCGGGGCGACGGCCCAGGAGGCTTTCGAGGTCACCTGCGACGCGAGCAACAACCCAGCCTCGGGCCCGCTCGCCCTCGTCCTGCGGCTCGATACAGCCCTTGCTCTCGACGCGCCCGGCAAGCTCATCGCCGTGCCCTTCCAGTTTCCGGTGGCCAGGTCGTAAGGCCGTACGCCCTTGGCGCGGGCCCGGAGGCCGCCTAACTGCGAGGCCATGTCGCTCGACGCCTTGCTTTCCGAGATCCGCGCCTGCCGGGCCTGCGTCGGCGACCTGCCCGAGCCCCGGCCTGTCGTGCGGGTGGGCGAGGGGACGCGCCTGCTGATCTGCGGCCAGGCGCCGGGACGGCTGGTGCACGAGACCGGCCTGCCGTTCAACGACCCGTCCGGAAATCGCCTGCGCGACTGGATGGGGATCGACCGCGACACCTTCTATGGCCAGCCCGAGATCGGGGTGGCGGCCATGGCCTTCTGCTTTCCCGGCACCAATCCCAAGGGCGGCGACTATCCGCCGCCGCCGCGTTGCGCGCAGCTGTGGCGCAAGGATCTGCTGGCGTTGCTGCCGAAGGTCGAGCTGACCCTGCTGGTCGGCGGCTACGCCCAGGCCTGGGCGCTGGGCGACGCCATGAAGCCCACCATGACCGAGACGGTCGCCGCCTGGAGCGAATACGTCGGGTACGGCGTTCTGCCCCTGCCGCACCCGTCGTGGCGCAACACCGCCTGGCTCAAGCGCAATCCTTGGTTCGAGGACGAGGTGACGCCCTATCTTCGCCGCCGTGTCGCGGGCATGTTGGCCCCATGAACCGCCGGAGCCTCCTCCTCACCGTCGGGGCCGCCGGCCTCGCCGCCGCTTGCGCCCCCATCACCCAGCGCCCGGACCTCGCCCCGCTGGGCCTGCGCGGCGCCCGCCTGGAAGACGACTGGCTGGTCAGCTTCGACGGCGCCAAGCTGGGCATCAAGCGCTGGCTGCCGGAAGGCGGCGCGCCGACCCACGTGGTCGTCGGCCTGCACGGCATGAACGACTATTCCAACGCCTATCACCTGGCCGCGCCGTGGTGGGCCCGGCAGGGGATCGCCACCTACGCGCTGGACCTGCGCGGTTTCGGCCGCTCGCCCGCCCGGGGCGTCTGGGCCTCGAGCGACCTGATGATCGAGGATGTCCGCACCCTGGTCGCCCTGGTGCGCGAAGCCCATCCCGAGGCCAAGGTCTCGCTGGCCGGGGTCAGCATGGGCGGGGGCCTGGCCATCGCCGCCATGGCGACCGACAACCCGCCGGCGGCGGACTCGCTCCTGCTGTTCGCTCCCGCCGTCTGGGGCTGGTCGAACCAGCCTCTGCCCTACAAGACCAGCCTGTGGATCACCGCCCACACCGCCCGCAGCTGGGTGGTCAAGCCGCCCGAATGGCTGGTCTCCAAGGTCCAGCCCACCGACAATATCGACGAACTGCGCCGCATGGGCCGCGATCCGCTGATGATCTGGGGCGCGCGGTCCGACACCCTCTACGGCCTGGTCGGGCTGATGGAGCGGGCCTGGGCGTCGCTGGGCAAGGTGAAGGTCCCGGTCGCCTATTTCTACGGCGAGCACGACGAGATCATCCCCGACGAGCCGACGCAGCAGGCCGCCCGCCGGCTGAAGCCCGACGATCGTTCGGCGTTCTACGCCAACGGCTACCATCTTCTTTTGGTCGATAAGCAGGCGGAAGTCGTCTGGCGCGACGCGGCGGCGTTCCTCAAGGACCCGCAGGCCGACCTGCCGTCGGGCGCGCCGCCGATCCCGGGCGCGCCGACCGCGCCGAATGTCGTCAAAGTTCAGGGCGTTCCGGCCGGACGCTAGTTGAACGTCCGGCGTATTGCAGTGCGAAAAGAACGATCATCGGCCTATGTGACAAAAGGCCGATGAAGTGATCCTTGCGGCGACGGTCGTTGGGGCGTACATCCCGGCGCACTGTTTTCAGGCTGAGGCACGGCATGACCTTGTTCGATCTCCCCGATTTCGAGGGACACGAAGGCGTCCATTCGTTCTACGACGAGAAGACGGGCCTCAAGTCGATCATCGCCGTCCACTCCACCGCGCGCGGCCCCGCCGCCGGCGGTTGCCGGATGTGGGACTACGCCAGCAGCGAAGCGGCCCTGACCGACGCCCTGCGCCTGTCGCGCGGCATGTCCTACAAGAACGCCATGGCCGACCTCGACTTCGGCGGCGGCAAGGCCGTGATCATCGGCGACAGCCGCAGCCAGAAGACGCCGGAACTGTTCGAGGCCTTCGGCCGCGCGGTCGACAGCCTGGGCGGCAGCTACTGGACGGCCGAGGACGTCGGGGTCTCGCCGGCTGACCTGGAGAGCACCCGCAAGACCACCCGCTACGTCGCCGGCCTGGAAGGCCACGCGGCCGCCTCGGGCGATCCCTCGCCGGTCACCGCCGAGGGCGTGTTCCGCGGCGTGCGCCTGTGCGTCGAGCGCGCCCTGGGCCGCGACCTCAAGGGCGTGAAGGTGGCCATCCAGGGCGTCGGCCATGTCGGGGCCTACCTGGCCGAGAAGCTGCACGCGGCCGGCGCGCAACTGATCATCGCCGACGTCAACCAGGCCGCCCTCAATGAGGTGGCGGCCAAGACGGGCGCGCAGATCGTCTCGACCGACGCTATCTTCGACGTCGAGGCCGACGTGTTCGCGCCGTGCGCGCTGGGCGGGGCCGTGTCGGCGACGACCCTGCCGCGCCTGAAGGTCAAGGTCATCGCCGGCGGCGCCAACAACCAGCTGGCCGACGCCCTGATCGGCCAGACCGTGTTCGACCGCGGCATCCTCTACGCCCCGGACTACGTCATCAACGGCGGCGGCATCATCAACGTCGCCGCCGAGATCCGCGCCCTGGAAGCCGGCGGCGCCTTCGATCCGGCCTGGGTGGCGACCAAGCTCGATCGCCTGGCCCTGACCCTGGCCGAGGTGCTCGACCAGTCCAAGGCCGAGGGCCGCCCGGCCAACCTCGTCGCCGACGAAATCGCCCGAGCGCGGATTTCGGCGGCGCGTCCCTGATCCTGAAGGAACCTCCCCTTGTGGGGGAGGTGATCGCGAAGCGATCGGTGGGGGGAATAACTGCTGCATAGGCCAAGGCCGCGGCGGTTGAAAACGCCCCCCCACCGGCCTTCGGCCGCCTCCCCCACGGGGGGAGGTTCGCTACCGCCCGCTCAAACTCGCCCCGGCGTCCTTGTCCAGCCGCAGATAGACCGGCAGCGCCAGCAGGGTCACCAGCCCGATCGCCGCGAACGGCAGGGTGAAGCTGGCGGGCGTCAGGCCGCCGGCGCCGACGTCGCGGGTCAGGTGCAGCATCAGACCACCGAAGCTGACCCCCAGGGCCAGGCCGACCTGCTGGCTGACCGCCGCCAGGGTCGAGGCCGCCGCCACGCGCGGCTGGGGCACGTCGGCATAGGCGATGGTGTTGGCGGCGATGAACTGGCTGGACCGCGCGAAGCCGCCGACCAGCAGCAGGGCGATCATCAGCCACATCGGCGTCGAGGCGGTAAAGAGACCCGGGACGGCCGTCATGATCGCGGTGGCCACCACGAACACCGCCAGGGCCGAGCGGAAGCCGTAGCGCTTGAGCAGGGCGCTGGCGAACGGCCGGGCCACTAGCACGCCGGCTCCGGTGGCGATGGTCACGGCGCTGGCCTTCAGCGGGCTCCAGCCGAGGGCGACCTGCAGCAGCAGCGGCATCAGGAACGGGCTCGCCCCGATCCCAAGCCGCACGAAGGTTCCGCCCAGCAGGCTGGCCCGATAGGTCGGGAAACGCAGCAGGGTCAGGTCCAGGATCGGTCGGCTCACCACCTTGCAGCGCCGCAGATAGAGCCAGCCCGCGCCCAGCGACACGACCAGCAGGGCCAGCTGCAACGGCGGGGGCAGCAGCGGCAGGCCGGCGGTCTCGGCCAGGCCGATCAGTCCCGAAAGCGCGATGGCGCTCATGATGAAGCCCGGCGTGTCGAAACGGCCGGCCTCGCGGTCGGGTGCGCCCTTGGGCACAAAGCGGCGCACGGCGATCGCCCCGACCAGGCCGATCGGCAGGTTCAGGTAGAAGATCCACGGCCAGTCGGCGATCGACAGCACGAAGCCGGCGATCGGCGGTCCGATCAGCGGCCCGATCATGGCCGGCATGGTGAACCAGCCCATGGCGCTGATCAGCTTGTCCTTGGGCGTGGAGCTGACGACGATCAGCCGCGCCACCGGCGTCATCATCGCCCCGCCTATGCCCTGGATCACCCGCGCCCCGACCAGTTGGGCCAGGCTCTGCGACAGGCCGCACAGGGCCGAGCCGCCCAGGAACACCAGCATGGCCAGCAGGAACACCCGCCGCGCGCCATAGCGCTGGGCCGCCCAGCCGCTGGCCGGGGTGAACACCGCCAGGGCGAGAATGTAGGAGGTCAGCGCCAGCTTCAGGTGGATCGGATCGGCCGAGAAGGCCTGGGCCAGGCGGGGCAGGGCGGTCGACAGGGCCGTGGAGTCGATGAACTCGATCAAGAGGGCGCTGGCGACGGCCAGGGAAACGAGGCGGGTGGTCCAGGGGGACGGATCGGGCGCTTCGGTTTCGAGGGAGGGCGCCGGGCGCGGATCTGAGGCGAGATCGGACACGGGCGCCAGTTACGCCCGGCGGGCGGCCGGCTCAAGGAAAGAGTGGATAACTTCGGTCCCCGGAGGTCGCCGTTGCGCCGAACGCCTCGAGGCTTCATTCTGCCAAACAGACGTTCGAGACCTCCCCAGAGACTCCCCGAGACCCGGCCGATGTTCCTTCGCTTCTTCTCCGAGCTGCGCCAGACCAAGGTGCCGGTCAGCTTGCGCGAATACCTCCTGCTGATGGAGGCCCTGGACAAGGGCGTCATCGACCGCTCGATCGACGACTTCTACTACCTGTCGCGCGCCAGCCTGGTGAAGGACGAGAAGAACCTCGACAAGTTCGATCGCGTGTTCGGCCACGTCTTCAAGGGGCTGGAGACGGTGGGCGAGGGGATCACGGCCGATATTCCTGAGGAATGGCTGAAGGCCCTGACCGAGAAGTTCCTCACCGACGAGGAGAAGGCCCAGATCGAGGCTCTGGGCGGCTTCGAGAAGCTGATGGAGACCCTGCGCGAGCGCCTGGCCGAGCAGAAGGAGCGCCACCAGGGCGGCAACAAGTGGATCGGCTCGGGCGGAACCTCGCCCTTCGGCAACAACGGCTATAATCCCGAAGGTGTGCGCATCGGCCAGGACAAGGGCCGTCACGGCCGGGCGGTGAAGGTCTGGGACAAGCGCGAGTACAAGAACCTCGACGACAGCGTCGAACTGGGCACCCGCAACATCAAGGTGGCGCTACGCCGCCTGCGCAAGTTCGCCCGCACGGGCGCGGCCGAGGAACTGGACCTGCCCGGCACCATCCGCGGCACGGCCGAGAAGGGCTATCTCGACATCCAGCTGCGCCCCGAGCGCCGCAACGCCATCAAGGTGCTGATCTTCTTCGACATCGGCGGCTCGATGGACGACCACATCAAGCTCTGCGAGGAGCTGTTTTCCGCCGCCAAGACCGAGTTCAAGAACCTGGAGTTCTACTACTTCCACAACTGCCTCTACGAAGGCGTGTGGAAGGACAACAAGCGCCGGCACACCGAGAAGGTCCCGACCTGGGAGGTGCTCCACAAGTTCCCGGCCGACTACAAGGTGATCTTCGTCGGCGACGCCACCATGAGCCCCTATGAGATCACCTATCCGGGCGGCAGCGTCGAGCACTGGAACGAGGAGCCCGGCGCCATCTGGATGAGCCGGGTCACCGACATCTACCAGAGCTGCATCTGGCTCAATCCCACGCCCGAGCGCCACTGGGACTACACCCAGTCGATCTGCGTCATGAAGCAGCTGATGAACGAGCGCATGTTCCCGCTGACCATCGACGGGCTCGACAAGGCGATGCGGGAGCTGGTGCGGGGCTGACCGCGTCCTTCTCCCCTTGCGGGAGAAGGTGGCGGCCGAAGGCCGACGGATGAGGGGTCTCTCAAAAATCCGACGCCGCACCCGGTCGTTCCGCTACGCGCAGCCGACAGGTCTATCGACCCCTCACCCGACCCGCTTCGCGGGCCACCCTCTCCCGCAAGGGGAGAGGGATCAGAGGCCCGACAAATACCCCGCGATCGCCGTCCGGCGCGCATCCAGCGCCTCCAGCTGCGCCCGCAGGCGATCACGCAGCCGTTCCGGGCACGCCCCGTCCTCGCCCAGCAGCTCGGCGATCTCCGAGATCGGCAGGCCCAGGGCCTTGAGGTCGGCGATGGCCGCCAGCCGCGCGCGGGCCGCCTGGCCCAGGGTGCGGACGTTCTTGGGGCCCCGACCGCAGGCGATCAGGCCCATCTCCTCGTAGTGGCGGATGGCCCGCAGGGTCAGGCCCAGCTGCTCGGCGACGACGCCGATCGGGATCTCCGAGGCGCGCACGGTGAAGCGCGGGGCGGACCCCATCGAGTTTGGGGCGACGGCGGTGCTCTGGATCGAAGGCATCGGAACTCCCTTGCGAAGGCTCGTCTGGGCGCGGCGGCGGCGCTCGGCCAGGGCGATGGCCGCCTTTGTCCGCGGGCCGGGGATGGAGAGGTCGTGGAGGTTCATCCGAACTCCACCAGCACCTGGTCGGCGGCCACCGGATCGCCGGCCTTGGCGTTGACGGCCTTGACGACGGCGTCGCGCTCGGCGCGGAGGATGTTCTGCATCTTCATGGCCTCGAGCACGCAGACGATCTCGCCTTCGCGCACCTGCTGGCCGACGGCGACGTCCATCGAAACGACGAGACCCGGCATCGGCGACAGCACCAGCTTGGAGGTGTCGGCCGGGGCCTTGGCCGGCAGCTTCTCGTGCAGTTCGGCGCTGCGGGCGGTCAAAACGAGCACCCGGGCCTTGGCGGCGCGGTGGCGGATGGTGAAGCCCTCGGCGGCCGGGGCGACCTCGGCGGTGAAGGCCTGGCCATCCAGCTTGGCGCGGAAGGTCGCCAGGCCCGGCCACCAGGCGATGTCGGTCAGGACGAGGCTGCGCCCCTCGTCGAGCAGGCCGACGGTCAGGCCCTGGTCGCTCTCGGCCTCGAACCGCACGCGGCGCTTGGCGTGGCCGACCACCACCGTCCAGTCGGCGCGCCTGGACCCCAGCCGCCGGGCCAGCACCCGCTGCAGGGCGCAGCCCGTGGCGGCCAGGATGTCCAGTTGCAGCGGCGTCGGCTCGGTCCCGGCGAAACCGTCCGGGAACTCGTCCTTGATGTAGCTGGTGGCCAACTGGCCCGAGACGAAGCGCTCCTGGTCCATCACCGCGGCCAGGAACGGCACGTTGTGGCTGGGCCCTTCGATGTGGAAGTCCTCCAGCGCCCGGGCCATGCCCTTGACCGCCGTCGTCCGGGTCGGGGCCCAGGAACACAGCTTGGCGATCATCGGATCGTAGAACATCGAGATCTCGTCGCCCTCCCGCACCCCGGCGTCGTTGCGCACGAGGTAGCCGTCCTTCTGGCCTTCTTCCGGCGGGGCGTAGCGGACCAGCCGGCCGATGCTGGGCAGGAACTTGCGGTAGGGATCCTCGGCGTAGATCCGGCTCTCGACGGCCCAGCCGTTGATGGCCAGATCGTCCTGGCCGAACGCCAGCGCCTCGCCGGCCGCCGAGCGGATCATCTGCTCGACGAGGTCCAGGCCCGTGATCAGCTCGGTGACCGGATGCTCCACCTGCAGGCGGGTGTTCATCTCCAGGAAGTAGAAGCTCTTGTCCTGGCCCGCGACGAACTCGACCGTGCCGGCGCTGTCGTAATTGACCGCCTTGGCCAGAGCCACGGCCTGGGCGCCCATGGCCGCGCGGGTTTCGGGATCGAGCAGCGGGCTGGGCGCTTCCTCGATGACCTTCTGGTTCCGGCGCTGGATCGAGCATTCGCGCTCGAACAGGTGGACGACGGAGCCATGCTTGTCGCCCAGCACCTGGATCTCGATGTGGCGCGGGCTCTCGATGAACTTCTCGATGAAGATGCGGTCGTCGCCGAACGCCCCGGCCGCCTCGGCCCGCACGGCCGGAAAGCCTTCCTCGACGTCCTTGCGGTTCCAGGCCACCCGGATGCCCTTGCCGCCGCCGCCGGCGCTGGCCTTGATCATCACCGGATAGCCGATGGTCTCCGACACCGAGAGCGCTTCGGCGACGTCGGCGATCTCGCCGATATGGCCCGGTACGCACGACACCCCGGCCGCGGCGGCGAACTTCTTGCTCTCGATCTTGTCGCCCATGGCCGAGATCGCGCCGGGGTTGGGACCGATGAACACGATCCCCTCGTCGGCGCAGCGCTGGGCGAACTCTGCCTTTTCCGACAGGAAGCCGAAGCCCGGATGCACGGCCTGCGCGCCCGTCTGCTTGCAGGCGGCGATGATCTTGTCGGCCACCAGATAGCTCTGGGCGGCCGGCGAGGCGCCGATGTGCACGGCCTCGTCGGCCATCTCCACCGCCAGGCTGTCGGCGTCGGCGTCCGAGTACACCACCACCGTGGCGATCCCCAGCCGCCGACACGTCTTGATCACCCGCACCGCGATCTCGCCCCGGTTGGCGATCAGGATCTTCTTGAACATCGGCGGCGGTCCTTGGTCGGTTCACAGACCCTCCCCCTGAAGGGGGGAGGTGGCCCGGAGGGCCGGAGGGGAAAGCAACTGCTGAGGGGCGGAGCACCCCTCCCGTAAAATCCCCGCGAAAGCGGGGACCCAGGTGTTTTATCGTCGAGCGCTCGGGGCTTCAGAAAAAGCCTGGGTCCCCGCTTTCGCGGGGATTTTACGGATGGAGAAGAGCGTTCTGCGGGCGGGGAACATCCTCAAAGCGGAATGTTGTCGTGCTTCTTGGCCGGATTGGTCAGCACCTTGCCCTTGAGCGAATGCAGCGCCCGGACGATGCGCTTGCGGGTGCCGTGGGGCATGATGACGTCGTCGACATAGCCGCGTGAGGCGGCCACGAACGGGTTGGCGAAGCGGTCCTTGTATTCGGCCTCGCGGGCGGCCAGGGCTTCGGGGTCCTTGGCTTCCTGGCGGAAGATGATCTCGACCGCCCCCTTGGCCCCCATCACCGCGATCTCGGCCGTCGGCCAGGCGTAGTTGACGTCGCCTCTGAGGTGCTTGGAGCTCATCACGTCATAGGCACCGCCATAGGCCTTGCGGGTGATCAGGGTGACTTTCGGCACGGTGGCCTCGGCATAGGCGAACAAGAGCTTGGCGCCGTGCTTGATCAGGCCGCCGTACTCCTGCTTGGTGCCCGGCATGAAG
>PJTT01000114.1_pt1 | contig 137992 bp, 120 predicted proteins | sample 1512261 | NCBI WGS metagenome assembly PJTT01 (sample SAMN08177685, study PRJNA422409) | Soil metagenome, whole genome shotgun sequencing project. | isolation source: Soil (2) enriched on wood chips | place: USA: Madison | collected 2015-01-15 | reverse complement strand
CTACTTGAGTTACTTACGTCGCTTTGACTCTCACACTTTTTCACTTTTAAATCAAATCTATTGGTAAATGCATACTTTTTTACCCCCTACACAATTATTATACAAACATAGGAGCGTCGCAAGTAAAGCTCAATCAAGGGTGGAACGCTGGTAACAAAAAAATAAATACTGAACAGGAGCTTGTCAAAGCCCCTCCTTCGGAGGTTCCCAAAAGGGAAGTAACGCAGTTAGAGGGAGACCTTAGCAAGCTTTAACGGTTTATGTGTAACAAAAAGGCCATCTTTGCTGTTTAAATTGTTTTACATTTTATATTTTTCATATGAAAAAACTTGCTACAAAATATATACATGCAGGCGCAGAACCTGATCCTTCTACAGGTGCTATAATGACCCCTATTTTTCAAACATCAACGTATGTTCAGGAAGCACCGGGTGTAAACCAGGGTTACGAGTATGCTCGATCGCAAAACCCTACACGTAAGGCACTGGAAGATGCATTGGCTATAATAGAAAACGCAAAATACGGATTGGCATTTAGCAGTGGCGTTGCCGCAACCGATGCCATTATTAAACTATTATCACCCGGCGATGAAGTTATTGCGGCCAACGATATGTATGGTGGTACCTACCGTTTGTTTACCAAAATATTTGAAAAGTTTGGTATTAAATTTATTTATGTTGACACTACAGATGTGAGCAATGTAAAAAATGCCATTACCGATAAAACAAAATTGGTTTGGCTAGAAACACCTACCAATCCGTTAATGAAAATTACTGATATTGCTGCCGTTGCTGCTATTACTAAAGCAGCCAAAGTTTGGTTATGTGTTGACAATACTTTTGCAACTCCTTACTTACAAAATCCGTTAGACTTAGGCGCTGATATTGTGATGCACTCCGCCACAAAATACTTAGGCGGACATAGTGATGTAATACAAGGTGCTATTATGATTAACGATACAAGCCTGCGTGAGCAATTGTATTTTATACAAAAAAGCAGTGGTGCCGTTCCTGGCCCTTTTGATTGTTTTTTAGTACTGCGTGGTATAAAAACATTACACCTGCGCATGCAACAACATTGTATTAATGGCGAAAAAATTGCACATTGGTTACGTAAACACCCTAAAGTAAAGGCAGTGTATTGGCCGGGCTTTGAAGATAGCAAAGGCTATTCCGTTGCACGTGAGCAAATGCGTGGCTTTGGTGGTATGATAAGTTTTGAGTTGCAAAACGATACAACCGAAGAAGTAAAAAGAGTATTGTCCTCAACAAAATTATTTTCGCTGGCAGAAAGTTTGGGTGGGGTTGAGTCGTTAATTAATCACCCGGCTACTATGACACATGCTTCTATTCCACGTGAAGAAAGAATAAAAAACGGTTTATCAGACGGCCTAATTCGTTTGAGTGTTGGTGTAGAAGATGCCGATGATTTAATTGAAGATTTACAGCAAGCCATTGGCTAAGCCAATTATAACTTAATACCTAAAGAGACGCTAAGTAGCGTCTCTTTTATTTTATACCAATATTTTTTTCTTTTGTAAAGCAGGCTGCAATGGCCGCTTCGGCCTCTTGCGATTTTTGTGTGCCAATTAATAGTTTACGGTTGTCGTTAAAAACAACTTGTATGCCTTTATTGCCATAAATATTATACGCTTTACCCGTAAAGCCATATCGTATGCCCCACCCGCCATATTCGGCAATAGGTTTATAACTGCGAACAAAACATTTATTAATATCCGTCCACGGTAAACGCCTGTATTTAAAATGTACCGGATACAAACGTACATACACAGCATCGGCAGTTATAATAGTTTGTAAACGCAACAGGCAAAAAATAAGTGTTAGTACAAAACTTAAGGATGTTACAATAACGAGTTCTGCTGTGTCAACCGATGTTGAGCCAACCGAAATATCGAAAAATAATTTGGCAACAAGCGCACTGATAAATAAAATGTTCATACTAATTAACAACAACCAAACCCAGATGGATTTTATGCGTTGTTGCTCGTAAAACACGATATCTGCAGTTAGAGGCGCAGCCATATAAGCTATTTCTTTTTATACACGGGTACGGTGCTGCAAGGCTCGCCGTACATAATTGTTTTTGCTACAGGTAATAGTAGCCGTGTTATTTCCGCATAAGCATAATCACCCACGGCTTCATCGCCACAACCTTTTATTACTACCCGCTGATCGGTATAGTCATTCGTATTAATGGCGTTAATGTTTTTTAACAACAACGTTCTTTGTAAAACAGTCGCATCGCCAATTACAATATTGGCAGCAACAGGTTGTAAATACATAACAATAAGCATGTAGGCCCAGTTAGGTATAATAGCATCGGCAGTACAAGTAACTGCAACATTTTTGTTGGTATAAATTGTCCAGTCTTGTTGCTTAAGTGCTTCTCTGAAATCTTTTTCTTTTAAAATAAGCTCCATAAACAAAAAACCTTTCAGGTCAAATATTGCTGTTTCCTGTTTAGGCAAATAATCTGCCAGATCCAAGGTTATTAAACCGCTTTGCGCTACTTTATTTACAATTATTTCCGCTGTCATACATTTAAATTTACAACTTTAATGCCGATAAATTTCAGGCTGTTTATTACGGCAATAAAATACATTTTTATTTTGTCGGCTCTGGTAATTCTATTCACCGTCCCTTGTGTCACTCACTTGTGCACCTGTAACTTTACTCAGCATTGTGCAAGGTGCACCCCGATTTATCGGTGGTACTGCATTAATTCTATTGGGCAATATGCAGTACTCCGCATTTTAATCGGAGTGCATTAATGCTATTGGACATTTTGCAGGTGTCCAACACTTATTACAAAAAAACAGTATAGGCAATTTTCAAACCGATGAAACTCTTTTTGTAAAACACCTGTAGGGCTTATTTGTTTAAAAAAGAAACAGCCCCAAATTTGGGGCTGTTTCAAAATGTTTCGCTTATGATAAGGCTTAGAAGAACTTAGCCCTGTTATCTTTAATAGTTGCAGCTTCACGTAAAGATTGTGAAGGTTGCATGTACATAGCTTGTTGTTTAGCTTGTTGGTACTTTTGGCTTCTTAGCTCTGCAACATTTGCATTAGCTACTGGTGTAGCACTTACACCATTAACCTGAACTACATATACACCTTGTGCACCGTTAATAGCCTGGTTAATTACTTTATTAGCATTAGCTTTATTAAAAGCAGCACCAATTACTTTTTGCTCCATGCCTAACACACTTGAAGATGCGCCGGTGAAACGAACACTATCAGCAACTTCTACTGTTTTACCTAAAGCGGTAGCAGCAGCTTCTAATGTAGTAATGTTACCAATTTTAGCTTTAATTAACTCCGCTTTCTTTTCGTTAATTAATAAAGGCTGTACAGATAAACGTGCAGTAGCAGCAGATTGAGTTCCTTCGTTTAAAACCTCAGTTACAATAGCAACAACATAGTTATCGCCAACACGTGTAGGTTGTAATACATCACCCAAATCAGCTTCGTAAACAGCTTTTACAAACTCACGAGATTGGCCAAGACCCATTACTTCAACACTTGTAGGAGTAATGTTGGTAGCTACACTTTTGTTAATGCCTTTTTCTTTAAATAATTTATCAGCGTTTTCGTCAAAGCTTTTTTTGTTGCGGCTATTAGCTGCAAATTTGGTGGCTTCGTTGTTAGCTGCGTTTGTTGTTTCGTTACTAGCTTCAATAGGCTTAAACAAATAAGCAACATTGTAAGCCGTTCCGCTACCTTTTGCAGAAAGAATTTCTACATAGTGTGTACCAAATTCAGTTTTTACAATACCTTTTGTTCCAACAGGGTTAGTAAAAATAAAATCGTTAAAAGGACCTACCATTTGACCACTAGGAACATTGTCGTATACACCACCTTCGCGAATGCTACCCAAATCGGTAGAGAACTGTGCTAATAAAGTATCAAAGTTTGAACCTTTGGCAATAGCAGTTTTTAAACTATCAGCTAATTTGTAAGCAGTTTCTGCATCACGAATAGGGTAAGCTTGACCTGTTTGAGGATCTTGCTGTTGTGTACCTACTAAAATGTGACGCACTTTAACCGTATCAGGTATTGTTCTAACACCAACCATTTTAGCGTAAGCCCAATTGGTACCATCTAGGTAAGGGCCATATAACTGTCCAACCGGCGTTTTGAAGATAGAATCTTTATTAGGTATTTGAATGCGTTTACCGCTGATGAAACCATTGTAGTAGTTGTTAATACCATGGCCGGCTAAAAACTCTTCGTTATCAGTGGTAGCTAAAAACTCAGGAGCTAAAGCATCAAGCGTTTGTTTCACCGTAGCAGTGTCAACACTAGAAGGAACGGCGCTAAATGGAACAAAAGCAATACTGCGGCTTGCAGCTTGTTTAAACTGATCTTTATGTTTGCTTATATAAGTTTCAATTTCTTTATCAGTTACTTTAACAGCACTGTCAGGAATGCTGGAATAAGTTTCTCTTACAAAAGAAATATTAGCTAATTGGCTGTTATCGGCATTTTGTTTTTCTAATAACCATTTTGGCGCATTAGAAGTGTTAGACAATAATGAGTTATATTTTTCACGTAAACGCATTAACTCCAACTGGTCAAGGTAATCGTTAAACTGTGCTTTTTCTTCGGCAGTACCTTCTTTTTTAAGTTGGTTAAAACGTTGTTGAGCAATGGCAACATTGTAAACACCGGTAGAATCGGTAAATGCTTGTTTTAAATCAGCAGGAGGGTTGGCGCCAAAAAGAATATCGTTCAATTCTTTTTTACCAACTGTCATGCCTAATTTGTTGTATTCGGTTTTCATTAAAGCCTCGTCAATTTCCATGCTCCAGGCTTGCTCTACCGCTTGTGCTGTAAGTGCAGCACCTGTAGGGCCATAACCTTGTTGCTGGCGTTGGATCATCTCTTCGGCCTGTTTAACTCTTAACTGAAAGTTGGTGTACTCCACTTCTTCACCGTTAATTTTACCTACGGTAGTGGATTGATTATTGAATAACGATCCACCGTTTTCAAACGCTAACATTACAACGAACATGATAAGCGCAACGGCAAGGATAACGGCCATCAATTTCGCATACTTCTCCTGAATCTGCTGGATAACTGACATAATATATATACAAGTTTTTTAAGGATGGCAAAAATAGGGCTTTTGGCAATATGAACAAATTGTGGAAAACCGTTAAAACAAGCTACTGTTGTAGTTTTGCGCCAATTTGCCCCAGCAGCACAAAAATATAAGTTTTTAAAAGCATACTACACTGACAGTTAACAGGTTATACTTTGACGGAATAAAGACGTAAAGCCAAATAAAGTAAAAGAATTTTGAGCTAAGATTGCCTGCAATGGCTTGTTTTTTGTATAAAATGGTATAACGGGCACAATGCCCAATAGAATTACAGAACGTACAAGTGAGTGACACAACTAAAGTTCAATCAAGGGTGGGACGATGGTAACAAAAAATAATTATGCATAATCTGACTTTAAAGTCCCTTTAGGGATTTAGGGCTGATAGTAGTAATGCAGATGGCTAAAAAAATATTACCGAAGATTTATGGATGATTGACCAATAATTATTTCTTTTGTTAACAAACACAACCATTAGCCATTAATTGTTGTTACTTTTGCGTACTAAATTGTTTTTTATGTTAAAAACAGGTAATCCCGTGATAAGCATATATACTGAAATGACCCCCAACCCGGAGACAATGAAATTTGTTGCAAACAAATTATTATACCCCGGTAAAAGCATAGATTTTCCTGATGCAGATACTGCGAAACCATCGCCGTTGGCTATAGAGTTGTTTGGCTTTCCGTTTGTAAAAGCGGTGTTTATTGCCAGCAATTTTGTTACCCTTACCCGTACATCGGCCGATACGGAGTGGAGCGATGTAATTCCATCTGTACGCCAGTTTTTGAAAGACTACCTGGAAGAAGGCAAAGCGGTAATTAATGAAGACGAAGTTGTTACTATTAAAAAAGAAAGCAGCAACGAAGTGAGTGCGGACGATGATGATGTAGTAAAAAGAATTAAAGAATTATTGGATAACTATGTACGCCCTGCAGTAGAAATGGACGGCGGTGCTATACAGTTTAAAAGTTATAACGAAGGTGTTGTAAACCTGGCCATGCAAGGTAGCTGTAGCGGTTGCCCCAGTAGCATGATTACTTTAAAAGCCGGTATTGAAGGTATGATGAAACGTATGATACCGGAAGTACAGGAAGTAGTTGCCGAGGCGGAATAATTACCACTTACACTATTTAACAAAAGCGACCTAAGAGGGTCGCTTTTTTATTGGTGCCGTTATTGTATTTTTGCTACACATGGCAGTTACTATTTACGCAAAAAATTTAAGGAAGCAGTACGGCACACGTACTGTGGTAAATAATGTTTCCTTTGATGTAAAACAAGGAGAAATTGTTGGTTTGTTGGGGCCAAATGGTGCCGGTAAAACCACCTCGTTTTACCAGGTGGTTGGGTTGGTTAAGCCCGATGAAGGACATGTGTTTTTAGATGATGTAGATATTACCGCCTTGCCCATGTACAAACGTGCGCAAATGGGTATTGGCTACCTGCCGCAGGAAGCATCTATTTTTCGTAAGTTAAGTGTAGAGGATAATATTATGGCGGTGCTGGAAATGACCAAACTTAACAAACAACAACGCATTGAAAAGCTGGAGTCGTTACTGGACGAGTTTCGCCTGCAACATGTACGCAAAAGCAATGGTGATGTACTAAGTGGTGGCGAACGACGCCGTACCGAAATTGCCCGAGCCCTAGCCGTAAGCCCTAATTTTATTTTGCTGGACGAACCTTTTGCGGGTATTGACCCTATTGCCGTGGAAGATATTCAGGCCATTGTTGCCCGATTAAAATACAAAAACATTGGTATACTTATTACCGACCATAACGTAACCGAAACCTTATCTATTTGCGACAGAGCTTACCTATTGATTGAAGGAAAAATTTTCCGTGAAGGTATTGCCGAAGATTTGGCAGTGGATGAACAAGTAAAAAAATTATACCTGGGGCGTAATTTTGAATTAAAGCGTAAGGATTACCTGATTGAAGAAGCCCGTAAAAGTGCACAGGGTTATGTAGCACCCACAACCGAGGAGGTTGAAACACCTGAAAGCCCTGAATAATTTTACCAACAGCAGCATTTTACCATTAACTTTATCTGTAGCCAATTTTAATTTTTTTGCAAAGAAAAACTGGTATCATTTTTTATAAATGAATATAGTTGCCTTTGTCAATTTGTAAATTATAAGTAACATACATGAGTTTGTTGAGTCCTGCCATATCATCTATTGCACGTATGCGCCTGTGGCGTATTGAAGCCTGGAAAAATAATCCGGTAGACGCCCAGCGTGAAGTATTACAAGATATTGTTACATCGGCCCAGTACACCGAAATTGGACGCAAGTATAAATTTTCCAAACTGTTTTCTATTAAGGAGTTTAAAGAAGCCGTGCCCATTCATGAGTACGATGACCTAAAACCCTATATTGAACGCACCATGCGTGGCGAGCAGAATTTGTTGTGGAACTCACCCGTAAGTTGGTTTGCTAAAAGCAGCGGTACCAGCAGCGATAAAAGTAAATTTATACCGCTTAGCGAAGAAAGCTTACAAGACTGCCACTACAAAGGAGCAAAGGATGTGTTAACCATGTATTACCAGTACAATGCAGATAGTAATTTATTAACGGGTAAAGGTTTAATACTTGGCGGCAGCCACAGCATTAACCCCATGAACGATGAAGCACAGTTTGGCGACTTAAGCGCCGTGCTTTTACAAAACTCTCCGTTTTGGGCACATTGGTTACGTACACCGGATTTAAACATTGCCTTAATGGACGAGTGGGAAAGCAAAATAGAACGCCTGGCGGAAACTACCATTAAAGAAAACGTAACATCGATATCGGCCGTACCTACTTGGACCATTGTTTTGTTTAAACGCATTTTAGAGATTACCGGCAAACAAAACATGGGCGAAGTATGGCCCAATTTGGAATTATATATGCACGGCGGCGTATCTTTCACGCCTTACCGTGAACAGTTTAAAAAACTAATTGGCAAGGATATTAATTACCTGGAAATGTACAATGCCAGCGAAGGTTTTTTTGCAGCACAGGAAAACCCCGGCGATGATGGCATGTTGTTATTTACCGACCACGGTATTTTTATGGAGTTTATGCCGGTTAGCGAGTATGGAAGCGACAATCCGCAAACCGTTGGATTAAACGAAGTAGAAGTTGGTAAAAATTATGCCTTAGTTATAAGCACCAATGGTGGCCTATGGCGTTATATGCTGGGCGATACAGTACAGTTTACCTCCGTAAGGCCTTACCGCATTATTGTTTCCGGCAGGTTAAAACATTACATCAACGCATTTGGCGAAGAAGTAATTGTTGACAATACAGATAAAGCCATTGCCGTTGCATGCCAACAAACCGGACTTGCCGTAAACGACTACACCGCCGCACCGGTTTATTTTTCCGACAATAGCAATGGTGCGCATGAATGGATAATTGAGTTTGAAAATATTCCCGAAGATGTAACGGCATTTAACAACAGCCTTGACACGGCACTTAAAAGCATTAACAGCGACTACGAAGCCAAGCGCCATAAAAGCATTGCCTTGGGCCAGCCCGTAATTCACGCAGTACCAAAAGGCACATTTAACGAATGGCTTAAACGCAAAGGCAAACTAGGTGGCCAGCATAAAGTACCACGCCTGAGCAACGACAGAAAGTATGTGGAAACCCTGCTGGAACTTTGTAAAGAATTAAATATTACTGTTTAATTTTTTTGTTACTGGCTGCAGTTCCCTGATGGGGCTTTTGTTGCGTCGCACACTTGTGCTTTCTGTTCCCTATTCAGGATTGTGCTAAATTCCTATTGGGACTTTTATTACAATGGACGTACAATATAAAATTCTGTTAATCGATTTTTGTAACCCTAAGTATTTGTTTGAATAATTTTATGTTTTATTCATATACCGCAATTTTGTTTCTATAACTTATTGTCCAATGTTCATTGTATTTATATACATCTAAATATTTGTAACCTTTGGCAACTCTAATACCGACATACTTTTTGCTTTGAGGCAATAAAAACATTATAAAACGGTCTTTGTTCCGAAGTTTTAAATTGTAGAATGTATTGGAAGAGCCTAACAGACTATCTATGTCGCTTACTACATAACTTTTATTAATCATTTCCCCGTTGTAGCAACTGATAACAGAATCTCTAAATCCTTCCCTAAAAACAATTTGAATAATATTTTTATTTGTTTTCTTAAATAGTTTCTTGGCTTTGTCAAACTGAGTTTTTACAAAACCTTTCTTCCATGTAGAATCCACATCACATTGACCAAAAGTGAAGATGGAGTGTAGAAGAAGACAAAAGATTAAAGTTGTTTTGGTTTTCACGACTAAGCTATTTTCCTTTCTTCTCAAAAACAAAATCAACCTTCGTTGTATCTGCCGATATTTCGGCTAAAATATTATCGTCGCTTTTTTTGTATTTGATTAGTTTAGGAAAATCGTTTTGTTGGTTTTCGCAATTAAAAGAAGTTTCGTTCTGTTCAATTACTTTAAAGTCGGTGGAGCTGCTGTCTGTTTTACCCATTTTAACCCGGAAATACCATTGGCTATTAGTTGGCGATAAAGTAGCAAACTCCTGCCAAACCGTATCAGCGCCTTTCATGGTGAAACCATGTGAGGTATAGGTAGAGTCGTTTAGCTTGGTCCAGTTTTCAAATGTCTGTTTGCCCTCGCTGTCATTTGTTCGTTGCCATTCACCTAACAACCAGTCATAGGTTTTTGGTGCTATTGTTTCAGCAGGTGCGGAAGGTTGCTCATTGTTACAAGCCGCCATTATAAAAAAACAAAAAGCCAGCGGGATTATTTTTTTCATGTAAATGTTTGGTTGCGTATAAAAAATAAACAGTAGTTGTAAAATTAATCTTCGTGCATACACACCACCGGTATGTTTGACCTAAAAATTAATTGTTTGGTATTGCTTTTATGAAACAGTGCTGCCAATCCTGAATGTTTTTTAGGAATTACAATCAACAAATCAAGGTTGCTGTTCTCGGCAAATTCGTTAATAGCATCTTCAATATCATCGTGGGTAATAAACTCAAAACTTGGCTGCGACTCTTCCAACCACAATTTTAGAATGCTTGATTCTTTCAATTTGGTTTTACCTTCTTCCGATTCTTTTTCAATATGTACTACATGAAGGCTGGCGCCAAATGTTTTTACCAGGTTATTTATTTCGGCAAAAGGAGTGGTCTCTCTAACATTATTAAAATCGCAGGCAAAACCAATTTTTTTAATGCCCGTTCCATATTCTTTACCCGCAGGTATGGCAAATACAGGCCAGTTAAGGTGTTTAACAGCCAGTGCGGTTGTGCTGCCAAAAAGGGCGGCTTCAAAATTACTCATACCTGTTGTGCCTAAAACAATAGCAAAAGGTTGGTAATTGCTTGCCAGTTCATCTAATTCATCAATAGTATTACCCAACTTGGCCACAGTAATAATATTTAAAGCACCGGATGTAATATGGGTTAAACCTGCATGCAGGGTTTTTAATTTTTCTTCGGCTGCATCACGCAGTTCATCTACCGATAACATGAGTAAAGGCGTATCAGTAACGGCCACCGGAATTTGATATACATGCAATACCACTAATTGTGCTTGCAGGGCAAGCGCCATATCGGTAGCATAATTAACAGCATTATGGGCGGCTGGCGAAAAATCGGTGGCAACAATAATTGTACGCATATCGGGTTATTTAGTATATGTAAATATACACCCGATTTTATGTAATTAAAACTTGTAATTATAAGCGTGAGTAAGAATTTACTATTTTAGCCAGAACCAATAAATAGCCACCCAAATAGCGATGAACAACACACCCGGTAGCAACACTGTTCTAATTTGCTTCACATCTTTTTTTACAATAAGTTGGTACAAAACGTAAATAACAAATACAGCAATAAGGCCGATGGGAATTAATGTATAAATCATAATTTTTATTGGGCTTTAGCAATTTGAGATTGTCAGTTAATGAGTTTCGGTACCGAATGAATATACAAAAATTTTCTGTGAAATTTATAGTAGCGGTGTAGGTGTGTAATATATAAGGTGGTAAAGTTGGTGGGGCCTTTGTAGTAAATTATTGTTGAACAACAACTTTATTAAGTTGGTAGAAGTCATTCAAGATGCTTTTATTTGAATTCTGTAAATCGTCTTCTATCCAAAACTCATTTACACTATTTTCTGTTTCAGAACTTAATGTAAATCCTAAAACGAGCAAAAAACTATTAGATATAAAAAAGTACATGTTACTGTCATAAGTTACTCGTAAGTCAGTTATTTGTAAACTGCCATACTTAACTTTTAAATTTTCCAGGAAATCTTCTTTGATATATCCGGTAGGATTAAAATCAATGATCTTTGTAACGATGCCATGGCCAACTTTATAAAACCCGTAATTTGTTTCAAAAACTACGACTAGATACTCGGAAATTTGTTCGTCATTTTTAGTATATATTGTATTAATGCAATGATTAAACATAGGCAATGAATTTATACTTAAAAATCTTCTATTATAATTTCTCCGTTATTAAGAAAACCTAATTCAAGTATATAACCGGCTGGATATAGAGTCTCCCTTGCTTTTCGTAAAAAAGCGTATCCATTCTCGCTTGGTATAAATTTAGCAACAATTTGTATGCGGATTTCTCTGCCTTCGGCATCTGGGTACTGAATGACTAATTCACCGTTAGCTATAGCATTAAGATAGTTATTAACCTTTGTCCTTAATGCTAATATGTGATCTTCTTCATTTTTCCACTCAAGATGATCCCCAATGGTAAGGATTATATGTCCGTCAACATGTCTACTAATAAGATCAAATTGTTCAAAGTCTAAAACTGACATAAAATTCAGATGTTTAATTACTCTCCACAATCTAACTAAAAAAACAACAGCCCCACTGCTCAGCATTGTTAAACAGTTGAAGGGCTGCCCGATGCGAAGGGTTTAGTGCGAGTGAAACGAAGCACCGGAGCGAAGCGGAGCCCGTAGCAGCGGGAACTGTAGCTGACCGGAGTTACTATTGCTGATAGCCCCAAATACTTATAAGGTTTAAGGTGAAGGGTAAAAGGTGTAAGGAATTTGCACAAACCATTAACTATTAACAATGATCCATTAACCAACTAAAAACCCCGCTTTAATCTTAATTTTGTACTATGCCATTCAAATTACAATCAGGGTATAAACCGGCCGGTGATCAACCGGAAGCTATTAAGCAATTAACAGAAGCAATTAACGAAGGTGAAGCGTTTCAAACCTTGTTGGGTGTTACGGGTTCGGGTAAAACTTTTACCATGGCCAACGTAATACAAAACGTACAAAAACCTACGTTAATACTTACGCATAATAAAACCCTGGTGGCACAACTGTATGGCGAGTTTAAACAGTTTTTTCCGGATAATGCCGTGGAATATTTTGTATCGTACTACGACTACTACCAACCCGAAGCGTATGTGCCCGTGCGTGATGTGTATATTGAAAAAGACCTGAGTATAAATGAAGAGTTGGACAAACTACGCTTGCGTGCAACCACCAGTTTGTTAAGCGGCCGTAGAGATATTATTGTAGTAGCATCGGTAAGTTGTATTTACGGTATGGGCAACCCAACCGATTATGAAAATGGTATTATTCGCATAAGCAAGGGCGACACCATTTCACGTCAAGGGTTTTTGCACTCGCTGGTAAACTCGTTGTATAGCCGCACAACTATTGAGTTTAACCGTGGTACTTTTAGGGTGAAAGGTGATACCGTAGACATTAATTTGCCGTATGTAGATTTTGGTTATCGTGTTACTTTTTTTGGTGACGAAATTGAAGAAATTGAAACCATTGAAGTAGCCACCAATAAAAGAATTGGCACCATTGATAATGCCGCTATATTTCCGGCAAACTTGTACGTGGCACCAAAAGATATGTTGCAACAGGTAATACACGAAATACAGGACGAGATGATGGCGCAGGTAAATTACTATGCCGAAAACGGCAAGCTATTAGAAGCACAACGACTAAAAGAACGTGTGGAATACGATTTGGAAATGATTCGTGAATTAGGTTATTGCAATGGTATTGAAAACTATTCACGTTTTTTTGACCGTCGTTTACCGGGTACAAGACCGTTCTGCTTGTTAGATTATTTTCCGAAAGATTATTTAATGATGATAGACGAAAGTCACCAGACTATTCCGCAAATAAGTGGTATGTATGGTGGCGACCGCAGCCGCAAAATGGTATTGGTAGATTATGGCTTTCGCTTACCATCGGCATTGGATAACAGGCCGCTTAATTTTCATGAGTTTGAAAGTTTATTAAACCAAACAGTTTTTGTATCGGCCACACCAAGCGAATACGAGTTGGTAAAAACAGATGGACTGGTGGTGGAGCAAGTGGTGCGTCCTACGGGATTGTTGGATCCGCCAATTGAAATCAGACCTTCGGTAAACCAGATAGATGACTTGTTGGATGAAATAGATAAAACTGTAAAAAAAGGCGATCGTGTATTGGTAACCACATTAACCAAACGTATGGCCGAGGAAATGGATAAATACCTGCAACGCATTAACATAAAATCAAAATACATACACAGCGAAGTGGATACACTGGATCGTGTAGAAATTTTACGTCAGCTACGCTTAGGCGAAATTGATGTATTGGTGGGTGTAAACCTGTTGCGTGAAGGATTGGATTTACCCGAGGTGTCGTTGGTGGCTATTTTAGATGCAGACAAAGAAGGATTTTTAAGAAACGAAAGATCGCTTACGCAAACTGCCGGACGTGCTGCCCGTAATGTGGATGGCCGTGTAATTTTTTATGCCGATAAAATTACCGACAGCATGCAAAAAACAATGGATGAAACATTGCGTAGGCGTGAAAAACAAATTGCTTTTAATACCGAACATAATATTATACCTACCACGGTTAAGAAAAGTAAGGAGCAGGTATTTGCACAAACATCGGTGTTGGATATTAAAGGCTTTGATCCTGCCAATCCGTATTCCATCGATGCCGGTCAAGACCTTCTTACCGTTGCGGCCGAAGACGAGAATGCTTATGCAAACAGCAAGCAAACCATTCCACAAATGGAAAAACAAATTGCCAACGTAAAAAAACAAATGAACAAAGCCGCAAAAGATTTAGATTTTATTGAAGCGGCCCGCCTGCGTGACGAAATGTTTTCGTTGCAAAAAAAATTAGAAACTATGAAGTGAGAATTGAGATGTCAGATTTGAAAAGCTAATGTTGTTGTTAATATACTTTATACTAAATACTGTATACTTTTGTTTTGTCAACTTCATTACTACTATCATCGTCCCTTGCGTCGCACTCTTGTGCTGCATTAACACAGATGGGCAATGTGCAAGGGTCTTATTCTTTTGTAAATTCTCATTGGCAAATTTTCAAATTACCAAATTGCCAAATCAACTAGTCTTACCCCTAACATTCATGGCATCTCGCAAGCCGTTGCCTAATAAGTTAAAAGCAAGTACCAACAACATAATGGCAAAACCCGGAGCCAATGCTAGCATGGGATTGTTGGTTATAATAAAATTGTAGTTCTCTTTAATCATTAATCCCCAACTGGGTTGTGGCGGTTGTACACCTACGCCTAAAAAACTTAAGCCGGCTTCTATCACAATAGCCGATGCAAAATTAGATGCTGCAATAACGATAACCGGTCCAATAATATTGGGCCAGATATGTTTAGCAATGGTTCTTGCTCCGGAAAATCCCAGGGCCCTTGTTGCTTCAATATATTCCATTTCACGTACGGCTAAAACCTGTCCACGTACCAACCTGGCTACGTTTACCCACATGGTTAAGCCCACCGCAATAAATACCTGCCAAAAGCCTTTGCCCAAAGCAAGTGTTATAGCAAAAACCAATAATAAGGTAGGTATGCTCCAGATAACATTTATAAACCACATAATCACACTATCCGTACGGCCACGTACATAACCAGCCAGCGAGCCTAAAACCAAACCAATACTTATTGAAATAATAACCGCAATTAAACCCACACTTAAGCTGATACGGGTACCAATAATTAATCGGCTTAAAATATCACGGCCATATTTATCGGTGCCCAGCCAAAAGGTAATATTAGTAACGGGGTTGGCAGCCACCTGTGTGTTGTGGTAGGCTTGTCGTTCGCTTATACCTTCATCAATATATTTTTGTACAATAACACTATCGTTATTAACAGTGTAAGATGTAATGGGCAAATAGTAATAAACATCCTGTTTGCCATTTAGTAATTGTGTAAAAAAACCTTCGTTTGCAAAAACAGTTTCTTTTTTTACCTGTAAAAATTGTCTGCTGGTTCCGGGTTTTTCGCCACCAATTTCCAAAATCATCCGGTTGGCATAAGGTGACCGGTCGGGAGCAATAAAATAAGCAAACACCGCCACCAGCACGGCTAAGCCAATAACAGTAAGGCCCGCAATAGCGCCTTTGTTTTTACGTAACCTGCGCCACGCTGCATTTGATGATGTTGTTGTGCTTGAACTCACCGTTGAAAGTTAGAAAGAAATTACCAAATGAATCGTAGTTAATACCAGTTCATTTTCGCTGTTTAAATTTTAGGGGTTAATTTAGAAGCTTAATTATACATTATATGATGAAATGTAAAGTATGGATAGTATTGGTTTTATTATGTATTGGTACCGGGGTTTATGCCCAGTTAAGCCTGCCGTATTTTTTTTCCAACGATATGGTTTTACAGCGTGACAAACCTGTAAAAATTTGGGGCACTGCTGCAAAAAACGAAAGCATTACCGTTGGCTTTAATATGCAAACTGTAAAAACAAAAGCCGACGCCTATGGCGAATGGTCCGTTACGCTTAAGCCCATGGCCTGGGGCGGCCCTTACGATTTAGTGGTGAAAGGCAAAAAAGAAACAAAACTGTTTAGCAATGTCTTAATTGGCGATGTATGGATTTGTAGCGGTCAGTCAAATATGGAATGGCAGTTAAACGATGTTAGCAACACCGCCACTGAAGTACCGGCTAGTAGCTTTCCCAATATCCGTTTGTTTACGGTACAAAAAGATGTAGCCACCACGCCTAAAGTAAATGTATTACCCGCAAAGTGGTTGGTATGTGGCCCGGAAACTGCCAAAGACTTTTCTGCCGTTGGATATTTTTTCGGCAAACAAATTCATAAAGACACCAACATTCCCATTGGTTTAATCAGCACATCATGGGGCGGCACCAACATACAAACCTGGACAAGCTGGGATGTAATGCAGCAGCGTCCGGAGTATAAAGATGTAGATGTAAACGCCTACAGAGAATCGTTAAGTGGTATTGATGAAAAAAAGGCAAAGTTCAGTGCTGCCGTACTTAACGACAGAGGCACCAAAGAAAAATGGTACGATAACAATGTAGTAGGTTGGAAACCTATCATGCAACCTGCTAGTTATGAGAGCTCAGAAATTGGTAATGCCGATGGCGTTGTATGGTTTAAAAAAGAGTTTGATGTAAATACATTATCGCCAAACGACCATATTGTTTTACACTTAGGCCCTATTGATGATATTGATTCTACTTACCTAAACGGAAAGCTGATAGGTACCGCACGTGTGTACAATCAAAATCGTGTGTATAATATTCCAAACGGTATTTTAACCAAAGGCAAAAACACCATTGTAATAAAAGTAATTGATGGCGGCGGTGGCGGTGGCTTAACCGGCCAGGCCGATCAGGTTTATATGGAAGTAGAAGGTGCAAAAATTCCTTTAGCGGGTCAGTGGTTATACAAACCGTCAGCCTTATCAACCGATTTTGGCTTACGTGATGTAGGCCCCAACGCTTTCCCTTCTCAGTTATACAACGCCATGATAGCCCCACTTGTAAAATACGCAATTAAAGGTGCCATCTGGTACCAGGGCGAGTCTAATGCCGATGAAGCAGCTTTATATAAATCAATGTTCCCTGCTATGATAACCAACTGGCGCAATAAATGGGGTTACGATTTTCCCTTTATCTGGGTACAGCTTGCCAATTTTATGGCACCTGTTGATGAACCTGCCGAAAGTGCTTGGGCTGAGTTACGTGATGCGCAACACAGCACTTTGCGTTTACCCAATACCGGCGAAGCCGTTATTATTGATATTGGTGAAGCCAAAGACATTCATCCACGTAACAAAAAAGATGTGGGTTATCGCTTAGCAATGGCTGCCGAAAAAGTAGCGTATAATAAAGATATTGTTCATAGCGGCCCCGTTTATAAAAGCATGACTGTACAAGGCGATAAAATAATTTTAAGTTTTGAGAGTACCGGCAACGGCCTGGTGGCAAAAGATAAATATGCCTACCTGCGTGGCTTTACCATTGCGGGCAACGATAAAAAATTTGTTTGGGCACAAGCGCAAATTGTAGGCAACACCATTGTAGTGCACAATGCGTTTGTTAAAAATCCTGTGGCCGTGCGTTATGCATGGGCCAACAATCCGGATGATGCCAACCTGTACAATGCCGACGGTTTACCCGCCTCACCTTTCCGTACCGACGACTGGCCAATGATTACACAAGGCAAACGTTCCTATTAATAACAACCCGAAATATTTTTTAAAGGTCAACTTAGGTTGGCCTTTTTTATGTTACCAACTGTAGTAATGCTTCTCATCGTCCCTTGCGTCGCACACTGCATCGTTCCGTCCGCTAATCATCATCGTGTTATGCGCATGTCGTTTCTTATCAGCAAATCACCAAATTATCACATCTCCACATCGCCCCATTCTTGCCTAACTATCAGTATCTTGCAGCCCCAATGGCAGCGGCTATACACATACAAAATTTATCATTCAGTTACGGCGAGCAAAACGTACTTAATCAGCTTGATTTAACCGTACAACCCGGCGAACGTTTTGGGTTGTTTGGCCCAAATGGTGCCGGCAAAACAACTTTAATGAGTATTATTACCGGTCTGGTAAAATACCATACCGGCACGGTGCAAATACAAGGACTGGAAGTAAAAGACAACAGCACCGCTGTAAAAAAAATAATAGGTTTTGTACCACAGGATTTTTCTTTTTACCAAGAGTTAAGCCCTGTAGAAAACCTGTCTTTTTTTGGTGCCTGGGCCGGCTTAAACGCACAAAAAATAAAAGAAAAAACAAGCGAACTGTTACAAGTAATGGCATTGGATCATGTAAAAAATAAACCGGTGCAACATTTTTCGGGCGGCATGAAACGCAGGGTAAACCTGGCTATTGCGGTAATGGCTAATCCGGGTATTGTAATTTTAGATGAGCCTACTGTTGGTGTAGATGTGCAAACACGACATGCTATCATTGATTATTTAAAACAACTGAATAATGCCGGTACAACCTTATTGTACACCTCGCACCAATTACACGAAGCCGAAGACTTGTGTAACCGTTTTGCACTAATGGACGAGGGTCGCATATTGGTTAACGATAGTCTGGAAAACCTGTTACAGCAACACCGCCAAGCCGGTTTAGAAGGCTTGTTTTTACAGTTAACAGGCAGGGCGTATAGGCACTAAAATTAAAAAGTAAAAATTCAAAAAAAGTAATAAAAGTAGATGTTTGAGCAACCCTCAATATACTAACTACTCAATACTACATACTAAACAATGTTTCGTCTCTGGAGTACCATAAAAAAAGATGTTCGCATACTTACCCGCGACAAAGTAGGACTGGCTTTAATGTTTTTAATGCCCGTGGTACTGGCCATTGTTATTACGTCGGTACAAAATGGTACGTTCGAAATGGTGAACGATAATAAAGTACCCATTGTATTATTTAATAAAGATGGCGGCGAGGCTTCTAAAGAATTAGTGACAGCGATGGAAAAAACGGGCATGTTTGAGATAACCTCGCAAACAAGTCCGGCTGATGAAGCAGGCATAAAAAAGTTAATGCACGATAACGATGCCATGTTGGCCATTGTTATTCCCGAAAAATATTCCGCCGATGTACAAGCCCGTGCTAAAAATGTATCGGAGAAAGCATTGGTGACCCTAGTAGAAGACGACAGTACAGAAAGCCGTACACCAACCGCAGATAGTTTAACGCCACTTACTTTGTACTACCATCCGGTATTGCAACAATCGTTTCGTAAAAGTGTAGATGGTGCTATGAGCAGTGTGTTGCAAGTAGTACAAAGCAAATACATTGTGCAGGAATTATATTTTACCATTAACAACCAACCCATTCCCGATTCGGTAGAAAACCAGATTGTTGGCCAGCAAACCGCTATTACACAAATTCCTGTATCACGTGATGGAAACAGAAATGTACCCAATGCCAGCCAGCACAATATTCCGGCATGGACGGTTTTTGCCATGTTTTTTATTGTTATATCACTTGGTAGTAGCATTGTGCGTGAAAAACGCAGCGGTAGTTTTATACGTTTGCGTACACTGCCCACACATTTTGGTGTGGCCATGATAAGCAAACAAATCACCTATATCTGTATTACTTTTTTACAGGCCGTGGTAATTTTTACATTAGGTGTATTGTTGTTTCCGTTAATTGGCTTGCCCCAATTGAATTTACCGCATGATATTGGTGGCTTGTTATTGGTAACCTTTATTAGCGGTTGGTGTGCCACCAGTTTTGCCTTATGTGTAGGCACATGGGCCGGTACGCAGGAGCAGGCTAATGGTATTGGTGCGGTTTCTATTGTATTAATGGCGGCCATAGGTGGTGTACTGGTGCCGGCATTTGCCATGCCATCATCGTTTGTGTACATCATGAAATTATCGCCATTGCACTGGTGTTTAGAGGCTTATTACGGATTATTTTTAGAAGGCGGCCGACTAGGCGATATAATGATGAATATTATACCTTTGCTTGTTATTACGTTGATTTTTCAAATGCTTGCATGGTGGGGGTTGAGGCGTAAAGGACTGATTCAATAATTAGATAATTAGTTAATTTGAAAATGAGGGATTTTTTCTCAGCCGAGTTTCCTTAATGTTATTAAGTTAAGGCGTTTATTTCCCAGCCGAGTCTCCTGTAAGGGACTCGGCGTGAACGATAAGAAACCTGAAGATAAAAAATGAAACCTGCAGAATGCCCAATAGAATTGTTGCAGCACAAGTGAGTGACACAACAGGCGATGATAGTAGCAATGCAGTTGACAAACAAAACAAAAAAGCTAAAAGTAAAAAACGCTCTTGTTAAAAAGAGGAATATAATATGGAAACAGTACAGTTAAAACAGCAGTTGAAAGAGCAGATTGTTAAGTTTTTAAACTTAACCACCGTTAAGCCGGAAGATATTAAAGATGATGAGCCGCTGTTTGGTGAGGGATTGGGTTTAGATTCGATTGATTCGATTGAATTAATAGTATTGCTTAGCCGTGAATACGGTATTAATATACAAGACCCCAAAGAAGGCCGTAAAATTTTAGTGGATATTAATACTATGGTGGATTACATTGAGAAACACCGTACAAAATAATTACAGGTATTGAGTCGTATTTGCATTACAGGCATGGGCGTTATAAGCGCTATTGGTAATAGTGTGGCCACTAACAGGGAGGCTTTACAACAAGGCGTAACAGGCATTAGCAAAACCTCATCTTTTTTGTCGCGTTATGCAGGCCAACTACCGTTTGCCGAAGTAAAAATTACAACTGCTGCATTACAGCAACAATTAAAAATTACACAAGCGGGTGTTACACGTACATCGTTACTGGCACTGCATGCCATGCAGCAAGCCATAACTGAGGCACAGTTAACGGCAAATGTATTGGCCGAAAACCATACAGCACTAATTGGCGCCAGCACCGTTGGCGGCATGTGTTTAACGGATGAACTTTATGCTGATGCCAATAGTAAAAAAGGTATTGGATCGGAATATGTGGGCAGTTATGATAATGCCTCAGTTACTTTGTTTTTACAAAAACATTATGGCATTGGTGGTATTGTTAATACCATCAACACAGCCTGTTCATCATCGGCCAACGCTATTGCATTTGGGGTGCGTTTAATTAAAAGCGGATTGGCTAAAAGAGCCGTTGTTGGTGGCGCAGATAGTCTGGCAAAATTTACCATTAACGGTTTTAAAGCCTTGCATATTTTATCGGATGCACCCTGTGCGCCTTTTGACGCAGAACGCAAAGGTTTAAACCTGGGCGAAGCCGGCGCTTTTCTGGTATTGGAAAAAGAAGAAGACCTGAAAGGTAGAAAAGCGTATGGTGTGGTAAGTGGTTATGGTAACAGTAACGATTCTTTTCATCCATCATCCATATCACCGGAAGGCGAAGGACCTTTTTTAAGTATGCAGCAGGCAATTAACATGGCCGGCTTACAACCGGAAATGATTGATGTGATAAATGCACACGGAACCGCTACTGAAAATAATGATGAAACAGAAAGTGTAGCGATGCAAAGGCTGTTTGAAAAAGTACCGGTTTTTATGTCAACTAAATCGTACACGGGCCATACATTAGGTGCTGCCGGCGCTATTGAAGCTATTTATAGTTTGTTGAAGTTGTATTATGGCGAAGTGTATAAATCGTTACAATTTAATAAACCCATTGCTGCAACAGGACTGGTGCCGCAATTGCAATACGATAGCATGGCATTGCAGCATATTATGTCCAACTCCTTTGGCTTTGGCGGCAATTGTAGTTCGCTTGTTTTTTCAAAAATCTAAGTAAAATTTAAAATAAGTATTTGTGAAATTGTTAGTTTGTATTACCCCCGGAACCTTTGCTTATACAACCGATGTTACGCCTGTTGCCGGAAAAAATGAAACCTTATTACGCATTAAACGTATTGGCATTTGTGGTACCGACTTACATGCTTTTGAAGGCACACAACCTTATTTTCAATACCCACGTATTTTAGGCCATGAGCTGGCCGCTGAAATTATTACAACCGAAGCGGAAGGTTTTACTGCAGGAGAAGCAGTAACTATTATACCCTATTTTAATTGTGGCACTTGTGTTGCCTGTCGTAAAGGCAAACCTAATTGTTGCGCAAAAATTAATGTTTGTGGCGTACATGTGGATGGTGGTATGCGTGAATATTTAGTAGTGCCCGATTATAGCTTGGTAAAAAGCGAAGGCTTGAGTTGGGACGAACTTGCTTTAGTAGAACCATTGGCAATTGGTGCCCATGCCATAAGAAGAGCCGCAGTAGAAAAAGATGACTTTGTATTGGTATTAGGCGCAGGCCCTATTGGTTTAGGTACCATGGAGTTTGCCCGCATTGCCGGTGCAAAAGTTATTGCTATGGATATAAACCCGCAACGACTGGCGTTTTGCAAAGAGAAACTAGGTGTAGCCCATACCGTAAACGCATTGGACGCTGATGTAGCTGAACAAATAAAAAACATTACTAATGGCGATATGGCTGATGTGGTAATAGATTGTACCGGTAATTTAAAAGCCATCAATGGTATGATTAATTACCTGGCACATGGTGGACGAGCCGTTTTAGTGGGCTTACAAAAAGAAGATTTTGCTTTTAATCACCCGGAGTTTCACAAACGTGAGTCTACCTTAATGAGCAGCCGCAACGCCACCAGAGAAGATTTTATACATGTAGTACAATCCATGAAAAACGCATTGGTTAATCCGGCTACTTATATTACCCACAGATTAGACTTTGATAATGTAAAAGACGAGTTTAAAGACTTGTTGAACCCCGCCAACGGCGTAATAAAAGCCATGATAGAATTGTAAACTTATCGGCCAAACATTTTATCCAATTGGTCCTGCGAAAAATGGAAATAGGTGGCTGAACCGTCCGGTGCTGCATTGGGCTGATTGCTGGCAAATAAATCCTGCAAAAGTTGTTTTATTTCACGGCCGGTAAGTCGGGTGCCGCTTTTTATAGCCCTTTGTTTGGCAACAGAACGTACCAATCTTTCACGCTGCGACAATTTAAGTTCGCTGTTAAAAAACTTATACTGCTCTAATAACAAATCAATAGCATGGGTGTGGTCGGTGGGCAATAAATCGGCCGGAGTGCCTTGTAGTACAAAACTGTTTTTACCAAATGGTTCTATATGGTAACCCAGTTCGTTTAAATCAGGTAACAACTCTTGTAACAAAATAGTATCGCTGGGTGTAAACTCCATAGTTGCCGGAAACAAGCTTTTTTGTGTGGCCACCGGAATACCTTTGGCGGCAGCCGTTAATTGATCGTACAAAATACGTTCGTGCGCCAGTTGTTGGTGTACCAGCAAAAAACCATCCTGTTGCGGTAAAACAATGTATGTGTTTAATAACTGAAAAATTTCATCGTTATCAAACGCATTCTTTTCCGTGTGTAAAGCTTCGGGTTTAAGGTTTATTGGCTCGGCCGGTGTTTCGTAAAAATCACGCCAGTGTTTTAATCCTTCTTTGTCTTGCTTTTCAATAAAATGTGCCTGATTGCCTTGTGTAAAACCTTTGTATAAAGAAGAAGAAGAAGCCGATTGTTGTCTGGCCTCGGTAAACGGCTGTTGTACCGATGATAATTGCTGAATAGTTGGGTCCAGATCAAAATCTAGCGTAGGGGTTACACTAAACTGGGCTAAAGCATGTTTAATAGCAGCTTGTACAAAAGCGTAAATTATCTTCTCGTCTTCAAATTTAATTTCCTGTTTGGTGGGGTGTACGTTTACATCAACTTGTGTAGGGTCTAGCTCAATAAACAATACATACATAGGAAAGCTATCGGTAGGAATCATTTCCTGATAAGCATTCATTACCGCATGGTTCAGGTAAGCACTTTTTATAAAACGGTTGTTTACAAAAAAATATTGGTCGCCACGGGTTTTTTTTGCTGTTTCCGGCTTGCCTATAAAACCATGAATATTTAAGTACGCTGTATTATCTTTTACCGATACCATTTTAGCATTGTACTGGTTGCCCAATATTTGTATAATGCGTTGCTTTAAGCTACCGGCTTCAAGGTAAAAAACCTGTTGGTCGTTATGCGTAAGGGTAAATAAAACATCGGGGAAAGCCATGGCTACCCGTATAAACTCATCAACAATATGCCGCATTTCGGCCGTATTGCTTTTTAAAAAGTTACGGCGGGCAGGTACATTAAAAAACAGGTTTTTCATGGCAATACTGGTACCATTGGGTACTGCTACCGGCTCCTGTTTTTGCACACTGCTGTTTTCTACTTCAATATAAGTACCGGCATCGTCTTCGGCTCGTTTGGTTTTCAGTTCTACCTGAGCTACGGCAGCAATGGAGGCAAGTGCTTCGCCACGAAAGCCCATGGTGCGAATGTGAAAAAGGTCGTCAATTGTTTTAATCTTAGAGGTAGCATGACGTTCAAAACACATGCGGGCATCGGTTTCGCTCATGCCGCCGCCATTATCAACTACCTGTATTAAGGCCTTGCCTGCATCCTGTATAATTAACTTTATTTCGGTAGCTCCGGCATCTACTGCGTTCTCCAACAGCTCTTTAACTGCACTGGCAGGGCGTTGAATAACCTCACCGGCAGCAATTTGGTTAGCAATATTATCGGGTAAAAGCTGTATTTTATCTGGCACCGAAAGGGAGATTTTAGCGCACAAAGTTATGAAAATCAACCGAGAGACAGGGGAATGCTTTAGATAGTTATTATAAAACTTTTAATTATACAATTGATTGAATATCGTAAAATTACGATGTATTAAAATTAAAAATATGCGTTTTTGATTGAGCTTTTACTATGACGTTTGGGTAAAAACACATAGTTTTACAAATGTAATTTTTACGTACCCGTGTTATAACAAGACTTCATGGTTGCGTTTTTTTTAACCTTAAACATCATAGCATGAAAAAAAGTCTACTCACTCTTTCTTTAGTTGCTCTTACATTGTTTGCAAAGGTATCTGCACAGTGCCCTTCGCCAACAGGTATGGTTGCTACACAGCTTAACTTAAACGGATACTGCTTTGTCAATATCCAAAATGCAATCCCAGGTTCTAATGTATCCATTTACAATGCCGCAGGGTATGTTGGACAGGGTACTGCCAGTGCTTCAGGTCAGGTTGTAATACCTTACAACTGTTCTGTAGGAACACTAACTTCCGTTGTTTCAGCAACTGCACCGCCACTGCGTCTTTGTAGCCAGGTAACAATTTCATCTCCAATTCCTTTGCCTATTAAGTTGGTATCTTTTACCACAAAATTTAATGCAAATAAAAAACCGGTTTTAGAGTGGAAAACTGCTTACGAAATAAGCAGTGAAAAAATCGAATTGCAAAAAAGCAACGATGGCAGAACGTTTACTACCATCAACACTTATGCAACCGGTGAAACTTCTTTAAACGAGAAGACGTACACACAAGAAGATGCTGGTTTTACAGCAGGTGAAACTGCTTACTATCGTATTAAACAAACTGATTTAGACGGAAAACTTTTCTACTCTAAAGTGGTTTATGTAAGCGATAAATCTTCTTCTGACATTTCAGTTTTCCCTAATCCGGTTAAAGCTGGTGGTCAAATATTTTTAAAAGGCGTTAAAGCTGCTGATGTACAAGCCAGAAATATTCGTGTAAGCGATATGACCGGCAGAAACGTTGCGTTTACTGTAACTGGTACCAACGCAATTCAGTTGTCTGAAAAAAGCCCAAGAGGTATTTACATTGTACGTATCAACGACAAATCATTGAAAGTTTTTGTTGAGTAATTATTACAACAAAAAGTAAAAAAAATCCCGGAACTGGTTCCGGGATTTTTTTTGTCATTATTTTTTATATCATGCTATTTTTTCACGGGCAGTTTTAATAATATAACGGGCGGTAAAAAACAACGACACGGCAGCCACTAAGTAAAAAATAACTGTAACCATAACGCCATGCGTACTTGGGTAAGCCAGCTTAAAGCGCAGGCCAATAAATATCATCATCAGCATCCACAGCAAACCGGCCGATATACATTTTAATATTTTTACAAAAAAATGAATTACTACTATATCGCTGTCGTGGCTCATGTTATTCCTGCTCCTTTATTAAAAGTGATTTAAATTCCGTAGAGTCGCCATTAAACACATTAAAATCTACCTTGGCCCTAATACCATTTACATTACCGCTATCGTTGTGTTGCCAAAACTGCCATTTGCGGCCAATGCGTGGTTGCTGTTTTTCGTAATAGTGCGCCACCCAAAGCGGATAACTATCAAAATCGCTGCCCAGGTTTTGACGATAAAAATCCGCGTTGGTATAAATAATAGGTTTTACACCATAATAGTTCTCGGCCGTTGCCAACCATCTTTTTACTTCCTTTTGTAATACCGCTTTGCTTACGCCATTGCGTTGCTCCACATCCAACACCGGCGGTAAATCACCGGGTTGTAAACTTACCTGACGTATAAAATTTTCCGCTTGCAGTTTACCATCTTTAGATGCTATAAAAAAATGATACGCTCCACGGGGAATATTGTTATCCCTTGTTTTTTTCCAATTGCGTTTAAACTGCGGATCTACATTGCCTACACCTTCGGTAGCTTTTATAAAAGCAAAGCCCATTTCTATATTCCAAACCTGCATTTTTTTCACTTCCTCCCAGGCTATCAGGTGTTGATACCGCGATACATCAATACCATGAATTTCATATCCGTCAGGAATACTAATGCCAAAAGCATCGTACCGGGTAAATTTTGCTTTGCGGTACTCAATCCATTTATACACCATGGTGGCAGCAAAAATGGCCAGTAGCAAACACACAAAATATAAAAGCCAGCGAATTTTTTTCTTGGTCCGTTTTGATGCCATGTATTTCTATCTTAAACAGTTATCCTGTTTACACACAAATATATTAAGCATTGCGGTAGTAGCCGATTAATTATACCCTGTAACATGTATGTTAACAGAATAAAAACTAAGTTTTTCCCACAAAAAAAGGGTTTGGAACAGGATTTGCATTTTTTGGTATGTAAGTATAGTTTTTATGTTGGGGCTGTCAGCAGCAGTAACATCGGTCAGCAGCATAACCGGCTGTCCGCTGTACCCCGGTCAGGAAAACCGGGGTGCCGCTTCCATCCGGCAGCCTTTGGGCAACAGTAACACGATGATGCACAAAGAACCGAAATCCCGAAACAAGTTCGGGGTGCTGCATTTTGGCCAATAGAATTGGTGCAGCACAACGGAGCGTCGCAACAGACGATGATAGTAGTACTGTCGCTCGTAACATAAAATCGTTTTACCGAATAAGACTCTATCTAAGCCCCTCCTTTGGAGGGGTTGGGGAGGCTTCAATCAAGGGAGGGACGATGACAACATAAAAAACACAAAACAAAATCAACAGCGTTTGTATTTACTTACCTGTTGTATTAAGTTAAGTGGCTATACCCTATTAATTAACCTTTAGAAAAACGATTATGAACAATGACTATTACAATAACTACGAAGATGAGGACTTGGCATTAATAAGTTTAAGCACGGTTGATTGTGTTGATATATTTATAAGACCGGTTTACAAACAAATAATAGTTCACTCCTTAAATTATTTTATTCATCATAAAGGATTGATGGTGTATGGTTGGTATTTATCTACCAATGGGTTGCATATGCTGGCCAAAAGCCGCAACGGCATTACACTGGGCGATATTATACGAGCCTACCGCAGTTTTACAACCGATAAAATTTTAGAAGCATTAGAAACCGAACCGGTTTTGCGCAAATGCTGGTTGATGGATAAGATTGAAAAATCGAAAGGCTTATTCAATCAGGATAAGAAAGTTTTGTTATGGCAGGATGATGTTACCGCTATTACCGTGGACGGCAGCAATATTTCTGAAATAGCAGAATGTTTATACAGTTTGCACCAAACAGCGGTAAAAGACCGTGTGGTGAATGTAGCCGCCGATTATGTGTACAGCTCGGCCTGCGATTATGCCGGCCACCAAGGCCTGGTTGAAATATTTAAAAAGCCATTGGTGGTACAACAATTAGCCATATTGGATAATATGAGTACGCACTACAGTATAAAATATTTAAAAGGATAATTTTTACCCTTTTATAAAAGCTGTGAAAGTATGTATGTTTTGCCGGCGGTTGTTTGTAGCTTAATATTTTTGCTTTTATATTTTACCTCAATTGTGCCACCTTGTTTTGATAATAGGGTGGCTTTTTTTAACCCACCGTTTTCCCAACTTATATTTACCTCGTAACCACCACGGGCACACAAACCTTTTACGCTACCTTGTTGCCAACTATTGGGCAGGGCAGGCAATAATTCAATAAAATTTTCGTGGCTTTGCAAAAGCATTTCGGCAATGCCTGCTGTGGCGCCAAAGTTTCCATCAATTTGAAAAGGTGGATGTGCACAAAATAAATTAGCATAGGTACCGCCTCCGTCCATGGTGCCGGAGCTATTGGCAAATACAGGGTTTAGTAAGTTGTTTAATAGTTTTAATGCTCTGTCGCCATCATGTAAACGAGTCCAGAAACTTATTTTCATAGCCAGCGACCAACCAGTGCTGCCATCGCCACGTTTCTCCAATGTTTTACGGGCAGCTTGTGCCAATTCAGGTGTGTTGTAGTAAGAAATCTGACTGCCAGGATACAGCGCAAACAAATGCGATATATGTCGGTGTTCCGGCTCTCTTTCTTCAAACTCGCTTGCCCATTCCATAATGCGACCGTCTTTGCCAATTGCCGGTGTTGGTATTTGTGGCAAGGTTGTTTGTATTGTTTTTATAGTATCGTTATTTATGCCTAAAGCCTTGGCGGCTGCAATAGTATTACTGAATAAATTATACAATAATTGGTTATCGTGTGCGGGCCCCATGCTAATAGTACCCACGCTGCCATCGGGTGCAACAAAACTATTTTCCGGTGACGAAGCCGGGCCTGATACCAACTTGCCACTCACCGGATCTTTTACTATCCAATCCACATAAAAAATAGCAGCTTGTTGTAATACCAGAAATATGCGGCGCAGGTAATTTTTATCTCGGGTAAAATCGTAATGGTCCCAAAGGTGTTGGCTCATCCATGCACCTGCAGCTACATGCAAACCCCAACTAGGGTGTTCACCCGGCGATGTGTAACCCCAAATATTGGTGATAGGGTGCATTACCCAACCACGGGCACGGTAATGTGTAACCGCAGTTTTGCTTCCGGGTTTTACTAAGGATTCTATTAAGTCTACCAATTGCAAATGTGTTTCCGATAAATTAGTTGTCTCCGCCGGCCAGTAATTCATCTGTACGTTTACGTTGGTGTGGTAATCGCTGTTCCAGGGTGTTTGAATTTTATTAGCCCACAAACCTTGCAGGTTAGCCGGTAAACTGCCTTTACGAGATGAGGATAATAACAAGTACCGTCCATACTGAAAATACAATGCGTATAAATATTGTCCGTTACGATCGGTTTTATTTTTAGCCAGCAATTCATCGGTAGGTATTTGTGCATCGGCAGGGTTGCCAATTAGTAAACTAACTTTATTCATGTGGCTGCTAAAATCCATCATATGATGTTGCAATAGTTTGCTGTACTTGGCTTTTACCGCATGGGCTACATACTCCTTTAGCTCCTGTTTAAAATTAGGGTTGGTATAATCCGGATAATGCAAACGATAATTGGTGGCTGCACCAATAACTAAAGTAACGCTGGTAGCTTTTTCTATAACTAAATTATTGTTTTGTGTAACAACGCTGCCGCCTTCTACAACAGGTACAATGTTTACTTCGTAAGCCAAACCATCGCCACCAGTACCATTGTTTAACCGGCCTTGCATGGTTAGTTTATTTTGTTGGGCGGTGGTGGTAAAACGTTCGGGGCGGTCAATGCCCAATGTAAAAGAAATGGTATTGGCTTTTGATGCCGTTAAGCGAACCACCATAACCCTATCCGGATTACTTACAAATATTTCACGTTTAAATTGTACACCATTCAAGTCGTATTGTACTTGCGCCAATCCGTTTATAATATCTAACTGTCGGCGGTAATTGGTGAAGGTTCCTGATGTTTTAAAATCTAACCATACATCGCCTAATGTTTGGTAACAACCATAAGGCACGGTGCTACCATTACCAAAGCCCGTGCCTTTGCCTTTTGCAATTTGTGTTTTATTGGTAAGTTCGGTGGCTTCTTTGTATTTGCCTGCAAATAACAGGTTGCGTATTTCTTGTAGCGAGTTATAAGCATCGGGGTTATCATTATCTGCCACACCGCCGCTCCATAAACTTTTTTCGTTTAGTTGTAAACGTTCTTTATGTACATCGCCAAAAACCATAGCACCTAAAAAGCCATTACCAACAGGCAATGCTTTTAACCACTCGGCATCGTTTTGCCAACCGTTTTCTAAATCTTTTATACTGGCATCAGCCGGTTGTTTATACCATACATGCAATGGTTGTTGCTGGGCAAAAAGTGTAGTGAAAAAAAGGGTGCTGGACAATAGTAAAAAACAAAAACGTAGTAACATATATAAACTTTAAAGGGCTGTTATGGCAATTTAAAAACTGCTTGAAAATACGAATAAAAACAGTAGTTAATCTATTGGGGCTGTCGGCTGTAGTAATGCTAATCAGCTTCAGTTCCGGCTGCTACGGGCTCCGCTGCGCTCCGGTGCTTCGTTGCACTTCGCACTAAACCCTGCGCATCCGGCAGCTTTTCATCATTGGTAATGCTAATGAACTTTATCCAAATACTAAAATTCTTACCCTTCTAGAATTATTTATATTGTGAGAATAACTAGTAATAAAATATACCTAAAAGATTTTTTAAAAACTTAGGTATATTTAGGACTTATATACAATTCTTAACGAGTCGCTTGGAAATTAATAGTAACTATAGGACATTTACCTTTAATAAAATCTATGTTATAGAATCAATTCCAGATGATGAAATGCAGACAGGAGTTACTTTATACGAAGATTTATTAAAATGGAGCAGCCATCTAAGTAGTGATACTTGCGCAGAATATTGGGGTGTTCAAAATAAAAAACAATTTGAATTATGCTTAGAGGCACTGTATATTGACACAGTATTTGGGTGCGACCCATTGATTCATTTTGAAGTACATGGAAGTAGTAATTATGATGGATTAATTCTTAAATCTAAAGAATTGGTTACTTGGGATGAATTAGCTCAAATGACAAGAAAAATTAATCAATCTGTTAAAAACAACTTGATTGTTTCTTTTGCTACTTGTTACAGCGGTTACTTCATTAAAGCCATTGACATATCCAAACCAGCGCCGTTCCATGGTAGTATAATAACTTTAGAACTGCTCAGTATTTCAGAAATAGAAATCAGATTTCATTCATTCTTTAGCAGTCTACTTTTAAATCCTGATTTTGATTTAGCGATTCAAAACCTAAACGAAACAAATGGATTTGAATGGAAGCTGTCCTTTCTAACTGCCGAAGATGCATTTGATATTCTTTTTAAAAGAGTTATAAATGAGTGTATATTGACAAATCCCAAAGGGAAAAGCTGGTACGAAGAAGTAGTTACATTGTATTCAAACGATAAAAATGAATTAGTTGATAGGGTCACTAGTGAAAGTGAAATACGAGAGGCCATATTTATGGCAATTGCAGAAGAAGAAAGAAATCTCAAGAATAGCTTTTTGCTAATAGAAGGCTGAAAACTTTAACAGAGAATCTCTTTAGTAGTATTAACGCAAAAACATCTTCACAATCTCCCAATCGTGCTATAAAATAAAATTTTAAATGAAATTCTTGAAAATAGAAAAAGAAAACGAACATGAATTTGAAGTTATAGCTGATGAGTTATTTCACAATTATGCTATTAAAACCCAAAAAGCATTGTATCGAATTACGGAGATTGAATTTTACTGGAACTCTCCGAATCATAAAGATAATAGCACCTATGAACGTAAACATGTAGACCCTAAATCGGGGGATTGGTTTTTCCATTATTCAGGCGTCGACATTGCTCTCAAGAATGAAGACAATGGCGGATATGGTGGCATTTTAATAAGAAGTATTTTCGATATTGAAAAACAAAAGCTAACAAAAGGGCCAATGGTTTGTGCTATGAAACTTTTTAGTGAAAACAATGCATTTAGTGAATCAATAAAAACCCAAATAATACAACACGCTTTTAAAAAGTCAAAAATTATAAAAGGAACAAGAATTGGATTAGGGAATAATGCAAAAGAAAACGGAGCCGACCAATTAAAATACGCATTCCATATTAATCCAAGTATATGACCACCGATAACCAAACCAACTTCCTTTACCTGGCAGACACACTTCCCCAAAAGTATCCGGATTTTTATACCCGTTTTACAAAAGTATTGGCAGATTGTAATATTGATTTTACTTTGCTACCCAATACCAAAGATATATGGGCTGTTGATTATATGCCCATACAAACCGACTTGAACAGGTTTGTTCGTTTCCAATATCTTCCAACTTATTTAACCAAGTATAAAAAATACGCTAAAACAATTTCTGATGTTGATGCTATTTGTAGTAAGATTGAAATTGAAACGATAAAATCTGACATAATCATTGATGGCGGTAATATAATCAGAAGCAGTAACAAGGTGATAATGACGGATAAAGTTTTTACTGAAAATAAAAATTATGACCGTAAACAATTAATAAAAGAACTGCACGAGCTTTTACAGGTTGATAAAATATATTTTGTACCGGAACAACCATCTGATTTTACCGGCCATGCGGATGGAATGATTAGGTTTATTGATGAAAACACCGTGATTATTAATGATTACAGCCGGGAGAAAGAATGGTTTCAAAGGGCTTTTGAAATTTCCATTCATAATGCCGGACTTGAGTATATTAAAATTCCTTACGCTGTATATGGCAACAAAAATAAAGATCAGGCGAATGGTGCTTACATTAACTATTTGCAAATGCAAAACACCGTGATTGTACCAACCTTTGGTTTTAAAGATGATGATGCCGTAGTAAAACAATTTGAAACAATTTTTGCAGGCCAAACAATTGCAACTATTGATAGTAATGCGGTTGCAAATGATGGTGGTATTTTAAACTGTATTAGCTGGAATATACAAACACAATAAACAACTCCGCCTCATCACGATGCTGATTAGCGAACCGAACGATGCAGTGTGCGACGCAACGAATGTTCAATCAAGGGTGGGACGCCGGTAACAAAAAATAAACCGATTACAATGCAGGAATTATAATTATAAGTTTTTATTTAGCCTTATTACGCAGCAAATACGTTATTTTTATAGCCTTTACAAAGCAAAGCTATTGTTTGCATTATGCGTTTTGAAGCAGTTACCATAAAAGACATTGCCAAAGCTCTCGGCCTTTCTACTTCTACAGTATCAAGAGCCTTGCGTGATAGTTATGAAATTAGTCCGGAAACTAAAAAGCTGGTACTGCAATACGCCGAAAAAATAAATTATCACCCCAACCCCATTGCATTAAGTTTAAAGGAGCGCCGCAGCCGATCTATTGGTGTTATTGTAGCCGAAATTGCCAACAGCTTTTTTTCGCAAACCATTGATGGTATTGAATCAATAGCCAATAACAACGGCTACAACGTAATTATTTCGCAAAGCAGGGAATCGAACGAGAAGGAACTGGTAAACCTAAACTACCTTACTTCACGGTCTATTGACGGATTGATTGTTTCGGTATCGGCCGAGACCAAAGATTTTAGTGCGTTTAAAGAACTGTTTGACCGCGGTATGCCCATTGTGTTTTTTGACCGCATTGTAAACGATATTGATACCCATAAAGTAATTGTAGATAATTACAAAGGTGCTTTTGATGCAGTGGCGCATTTAATTAGTAACGGTTATACCAATATTGCGGCTGTTAGCGGTAGCGAATTATTATCAATAAGTAAAGACAGGCTGGAAGGTTATAAAGCCGCTTTGCGTGAACATGGCCTACCCGTAAGTGACGATAGAATAAAATTTTGCCCCAACGGTGGCAGGGTTGTAGAAGAAGTAGAAGAAGCGGTTACGCAATTATTAGCCTTAAAGCAGCCACCGGATGCCATTTTATCTTTATCGGACAAGCTTACTACGGGTTGCCTGCGTATTTTAAAAGGAAAAAACATAACAGTGCCCAACCAAATGGGGCTTATTGGTTTTTCTAACTCGGATTTAACCGAACTGATAGAACCGCCATTATCTATTATTAAACAACCGGCGCTGGAAATGGGCGAAATAGCCACCAACCAGTTACTACAACTTATTGAAAGTAAAAGACCGGTTACCGATTTTGAAACCACTGTTTTAGCTCCGCAATTGATTATCAGACAGTCCAGCGCTAAAAAGGCGGGTTAGTACCACAATTCTATAACAGTTTATCATTATTTTAAAATCCGTTATAACGGTTATAGCAATACCTTTGCCCGTACTCCAAATAAGTGTTTTGCAGGTGTTTGTGTTTTTCTCTACAACAAAACCAACACAAATGGGGTTATAGATTATTCTTTTATTATTATCTGAAAACTTTGTTTACAGTTTTATGAAAAAAATTTTCCCTTTACTCCTTTTTGCATTTTTGCCTTTTATTTTGCCGGCACAAGAAACTCCTGCACCGGAAAGCCCTCTACAATGGACCATTAAATCGGTTAAAAAAGGTGACAAAACCTTTGACCTGATTATTGACCTGACGGTGAAAGAGGGTTGGCATGTATATGCAGCAGAGCTAAAAGAAGATGGCGTAACGCCAATAACCATAGTTTGGGATTACGAAGGCATAAAAAAGAACAACGATATAAAAGGCCTGGAACAGCATGGCAAAAAAATACAGGATGCCATATTTAACAAACAAGTTGATGCTTATACCGGCACTGTACAACTTACGCAGGAAATAGAAATTGCCAACGAAGTTCCATCGGAATTAAAAGTTACGCTAAGCGGCTTTGCATCCTTACCTCCCGAAAACTTTGCCCCCTTTGAAGAATCGAAAGTAGTGAAGTTTGAAGGTGGTGTAGATGCAGCTGCAAAACATGAAATAAAAATTAAAAACCTGGACCTGACTAATCCGGTAATTCCGGTTGGCGATAGTTCCTTTGATAAAGAAAGCATCTTTACTATATTTTTACTGGGTTTTGTTGGCGGCTTAATTGCGTTGTTAACGCCTTGTGTTTTTCCTATGATACCGGTTACGGTTTCGTTTTTTACCAACCGTTCCAAAACACGTGGACAGGCCATTCGTAATGGTATTTTATATGGGTCGTTTATATTATTAATTTATACATTAGCCAGTGGCCCTTTTCATTTGCTAGATAATGTACAACCCGAAATATTTAACAATATAGCCACCAATGCCTGGGTAAACGTTTTCTTCTTTGTCATTTTTATCTTCTTTGCTATATCCTTCTTTGGTTATTTCGAGCTTACCATACCTTCCAGTATTGCAGGCAAGGCCGATTCAAAAAGTAGTACAGGCAGTGTTAGCGGTATCTTTTTCATGGCGCTAACATTGGTAATTGTTTCCTTCTCTTGTACCGGTGTAATTTTGGGTACGCTACTAGTAGGCAAAGCATCGGATGGTGCTTGGGCCTTAACCGCAGGTATGGCAGGTTTTGGTGTAGCATTGGGTTTACCTTTTGCATTATTTGCTATGTTCCCAAACTGGTTAAAATCGTTACCAAAAAGTGGCGGCTGGTTAGATACGGTTAAAAAAATCCTTGCCTTTGTAGAAGTAGCTTTAGCATTCAAATTTTTATCCAATGCCGATTTGGTAGAACATTGGGGCATTTTAAAACGTGAAGTATTTATCGGTATCTGGATTTTGACTGCACTTGGTTTAGCTGCTTATTTATTTGGTTGGTTAAAATTACCGCACGATCATTCCGGCGGTAAAATTTCTACCACACGTAAAGTGTTAGGTGTATTAGCACTGGTTTTTGCCATTTATTTAGTACCCGGTGTAACGCCAACTAAATATGCCAATATAAAATTGTTAAGCGGCTTTCCACCACCATTAAGCTATAGCATTTATGGTAAGGATAATGTGCATGGTAAAGGTCTGGCACCGCAAGCAAAAAACGATTATGCAAAAGCCATTCAATTATCAAAAGAGCAAAACAAACCAATTTTGGTAGACTTTACCGGTTGGGCTTGTGTTAACTGCCGTAAAATGGAAGAACAGGTTTGGCCCGATCCGGAAGTAGCCGACATTATCAATAAACAATACATACTGTTATCCTTGTATGTTGATGATAGAGAAAAACTACCAGCCAACGAAAGGTTTATTTATAAAAACGAAAAAGGCGAGGAAAAAGAAATCATCACCATTGGCGATTTGTGGTCCACCTTCCAGGCCGAAAACTTTAACCAAGTAACACAGCCATTATATGTAGCCATTAATCCTGATGGTAAATTGTTAACCTTCCCTGTTGGTTACACGCCAAGTATTAATAAATACAAAGAATGGTTACTGGCCGGTGTAGAAGCTTACAACAAGTTAAACAGCGAAACCGCCGCTAAATAATTTATAAATACTTATTATAGTTAATCCCTCTTTTGAAATATAAAGAGGGATTTTTTTATCATCGTCCCACCCTTGATTGAACTTTACTTGCGACGCTCCGTTCTGCTGCATCAACGCGGAGCATCAATGAGGCTTATCCAATAACTAATATCGAATTAATTCTATTGGCCAAAATGCAGCATCCCGAACTTGTTTCGGGAATTCCGTTCTTTGTGCATCATCGTGTAATGCCAAAGTCATTTTTATTAGCACATCAGCCAGCAAAGCTGTAAGGGTATCAAATAATAGACGGCCTGGCTTTTAGCTTTATGCATTAAGCTTTCAGCATCTTCTCCCCATTATTTAATATTTTAGCAGCCCATGATAACAGACTTTAAAAAATACCTGCAACAAAAAGCCGGCATCAGCGATGCTGATTTTGACAAGCTGGAACCTGCTTTGTTAACCAAACAAATCAGTAAGGGAACCGTATTATTGCGACAGGACGAAGTATGTAGCGAAGTGTATTTTATTTCATCAGGTTTGTTACGTGCCTATACGGTAGATAATGCCGGTAAAGAACATGTAATACAATTTGCCCCCGAAAACTGGTGGTTAAGCGATAGAAACAGTTTTTTATTTAACGAGCCTGCTTTATTTTTTATTGATGCTATTGAAGACACAGAAATAATTGTACTCACCCATAGCTTTTTTGATTTAGCCGGTAGCATTAATAAGTTTACTGAGTTTAATACAAAAGCCTTGCATAATCAGGTAAGGCAACACCAGCAACGCATTAGTTTATTAATAGGCGCTACTGCCGAAGAAAGGTATATTGATTTTATAGAACGTTATCCCAATTTATTATTGCGAGTACCACAATGGATGATAGCATCGTACTTAGGCATTACACCCGAATCATTGAGCCGTGTACGAAAGGAGCTGGCTCGTCGTAATTTTAAACCTAACAAATAAGCCTTATTATTAAGCAAATGAATACCCTAAAGAAGATAGTAATACTTGGCCCCGAAAGTACCGGCAAAAGTAGTTTATGCACGCAATTGGCACAACATTACAACACACAATGGTGTCCGGAGTATGCCCGTGAGTATTTACTGGCCAATGGTACCGATTATTCATTTGATGATTTACTAACTATTGCCAAAGGGCAATTAGCGTTGGAAGAACAACATACCCAACAAGCATTACAGGCTCTTGAAAAAAATCCGCAACAACCTTACCCGTTGTTTATTGATACCGATATGTATGTAATGAAAGTGTGGTGCGAGTTTGTATTTGAAAAATGCCACCGCTTTATTTTAGATGAAATTGTAAACCGCAAATACGATTTATACTTACTGTGCAATATCGATTTACCTTGGGTAAAAGACGAACTTCGGGAATATCCCGATTTAGAAAGCCGTGAAAAACTGTATAATATTTACAAAGATATTATGGTAAATCAAAACACACCATGGGTAAACATCAGCGGCGATTACGATGCCCGTTTGCAAGCCGCTATTGACGCAGTAGATAAAATTTTGTAGTAGATATTGAGGGCGGTTTGCCACCGAGTTGCACGGAGTGTTTACACAGAGTAGCACAGGCGAGTAGCCTAGTATTATATTATTGTAGTATGAAAATCGCCGTGCTTATAGGACTCTCGTCATTTCGACCAAAGGGAGAAATCTCCTGCTATTAGAGTCGTTTATGTAACCGTGGAGTTCCCTACTTACGTCGGGATGACGGCCGTTGAAATGCTAAGAAACCGTCTTACTTGCGCTGAGCACTTCCGTGAAAAAACTCCTTAAACTTCGTGGTAAAAAATGCGTGGAACACGCATTACAAAAACTACTTCTTTCTCTTTTCCTTAGTATTCACCGGCACTGCAGGCTTAGTCCCAATAAACTCCTGCAACTCAGGGTCCGGACTAATATTATTCATTTGCCGTAAAATAGTTTTACTGCGGCTGCTAACATAACCAGATGGTTTGGCTGCATTAAACACTTTAGGGTTGGGCAAACAAGCTGCAATTAAAGCCGCTTCGCTACGGCTAAGGGTGCTGGCTTTTTTCTTAAAAAACACCTCAGCCGCTTTTTCAACACCAAAAACGCCTTCGCCCATTTCTGCCACGTTCAGGTACACATCCAATATTCTTTCTTTGCCCCAAACCAATTCAATCATAAACGTAAAATACACTTCCAGCCCTTTACGGAAATAACCGCCGCCCTGCCATAAAAAAACATTTTTAGCCACTTGCTGACTAATCGTACTGCCGCCGCGTCTTTTCTTTGTTTGCTTTTCGTTATACTCAAAAGCCTTTTTCATGCTTTTCCAGTCAAAGCCGCTATGGTCAATAAACAACTGATCCTCCGATGCAATTACCGCCAGCTTAGCGTTTGGCGAAATTTCATCACCCGAAACATAGTCACGGCGCAGGCCATGGCCGCTTACCCAACTTACCAGTTGCGTAATAGTAATAGGCGGGTTTACCCATTTAAGTATTACTATATACAATAAATGCGATACCAGTAAAAACAGAAAAAAACTTTTTACCCACTTCCAAATAATATGTCTACGGCCACTCTTTTTCATCCGGCTGCAATATTATAAATTTTAATAGTAGTAATTTAAATAACGACAGAATAAGATTTTTATGTTACCGGCTGCAGTAACACAGATGATCGTCTGTTGCGTCGCACTCTTCATCGTTCCGTTCGCTAATCGGCAGGCTTAACGCCAAATGCTTAATGCTTAATGCGGTAAGCTGTAATTACAAAGTACACTTGCACAATGCCCAATAGCATTACTGCAGTACAAGAGTGCGACGCAACGAAAGCTAAATCAAGGTTGGGACGATGATAACAAAAAAACAATTCCAGTATTTGCTAAGGCTAAAGCCCTTTAGGGGTTTGGGGTTTTATGCTGCGTACTTTCTTTTACGTACGTACTGATAAATAAATGCGGCTAATACCACCAGTAAAACCGGCACCACAATATTTACAAACTGCCAGGTTGATTTTTGTTTGTTTACTTTAACAGGATCTAATAAACGTAGGGTGTAACTTTTTGCACGGGTTTCTAAAATGCCGGAAGGATTTAATAAATACTCCAACACGTTATTATAAAAAGTTTTATTAGCGTAGGTATAACCGGTAAACAAATTAGCACCCATGGGTAATGGTCCGTTCATTTGGCTATATTGGTTCATAGCTACATCGCCATCGGCTACCACCACCATTTGTGTAGGCTCGTCGCTGCCTTCTTTGTAGGGTACATTTAAACTACGCAGGCTATCTTGTATGGCTCTTGATGTACGGTTTTTAAATGCTGATGTAAACTTGCCTTCCAGCAAAACGGCTACTGCAGTATCTTTTACCGTAAAGGTTTTTATATCCGGCGCAATTTGCATAAAATCGAAATTGATAATGGCCGGTGCCGGCAATACTCTTGCGTTGGCAGAAGAACGAAGCAAAAATGTTTTTTTAATGCCCGGTGTTACAATCGTATCCAATGTATTCGGGAACATGGTTCTTACGCCATCTAAGTTTTTACTAATGGGATGGTTGGTTCCGTTTACAATGGGAAAGAAGGGCCAATCTACTAAACGTTTTTGTTGCCCTGCTCCTTGCTCGCCGGTTACTTGTGGTAACTTATCGGACTGCATATCCTGCAATAAGTTTTGGTTAAGCCTTACACCATATTTGAAAAACATGTCCTCCAAATTCAGCCCACGATCATAGGCTGTAAAGCCGCCTGATTGATAGAGGCTATCAAACTCAGCGTACATGTTATCAATCATCCAGAATACCTTTCCGCCACGCATCAGGTATTGGTCAATTTTTAATTTATCTTCGTCGTTAAAAGGTTGCGTAGGTTTTAGTATAACTAATAAGTTTATAAACGGAGGAATGTACGGTGCTGTTTTAAGGTTGATTGTATCAAAGCCGTATTGCATGGCTAATGTCCTCACGGCATCATCTACATTATAACCCCAACCTTCGCCATGACCTAGTGCATAACCCACTATTGGTTTTTCTTTAGCTGTTATTTTTTCAATGGCGCTACCAAATTTATATTCCAAGGTAGCTTCTACATCGTTATACAATGCGGCCATTTCTTCGGTTTGTGTACCGTAGGAACGCATGCCTTCTAATAAGTTTACACCAATGGATGTATCGGCATAATGTATAACCGCACCAGGTAGTACCAGCTTTTGTTTCATTTCGTCGCCAACTTTGCCGGGTGCCTGTAATGTGTAAGGCCTAATATTATAGAAGTAAGCAATAGAGTCTAATACATAGGCTGCGGTAGAATCGTCTAAGTTTTTTAAAGGATCAATAAAGTTTACGGTTATGTTGCGTTGGTTAACTTCTTTGTACTCTTGTAAAAACTCACGGGTGCTGTTAGCTAACTTTCTAAAGCCTGCCGGAAATTCACCTTCTAAAAAAACATCAATGGTAACAGGTGCATCTAAAGACTTTAATAAGTTTTTGGTTGCAGCGCTAAGTGTGTAACGTTTTTCCTGGGTAAGGTCTATACGGGTATGTACAAGTGAAGCCAGTAAGTTTACACCTACAATTACTGCCAGTAAAATAATCCACCAATATTTTGTTGCTGTTAGCTTTTGTAACAGTTTGTTCATACTATCGCTTTAATAAATTCCGGTTAGTAACGGTAAGAAAAAGAAAAATAAGACTTAAGAAATATACTATGTCGCGGCTATCCACCACACCACGGCTAATACTTTTGTAATGTGCGTCAATGCCTATTAGTTCTACATAATAATCCGCACCGCCAGTTAAGCCAACTAATTTACTAATGGCATTAAAACCATAGTACAACAAGGCACAAGCTATAAGGCTACCAATAAATGCCACTACCGCATTGTTGGTAAAACTGCTGGCACAAATACCAATGGCGGTAAATACGGCGGCTAAAAAAAACAAACCAATATATGAACCTGCGGTGGCTCCGGTATCAATACCACTGTTGGATGATAAGGCCTGTACAGAAAAGATATAAACCAATGTTGGTATTAAAGCAATAACTACCACAATTAAACTACCCAGGTATTTACCGGTAACTATTTGTGTACGGGTAAGTGGTTGTGTTTGTAATACTTCAAATGTGCCGCTTTTAAACTCATCGGAAAAGCTGCGCATGGTAATGGCGGGAATTAATAATAACAATACCCATGGAGCCAGCTCGAAAAAACGATCCAGCGAGGCGTAACCAAAGTCTAATATATTGCCCTCGAAGACAAATAACATTAAACCGTTTACCAATAAAAAAACAATGATGGCTATGTAACCGGTAAGGCTACTAAAAAACTGTCGTAGTTCTTTTTTACAAATGGATATCATAAATAAGGCTCAAGATACGATTTATCGCTATATGAAAACGCCGAATGCTTAACGCTGAAAGCTAAAAGCAATTTGACAGTTAGCCGATTTGATAATTTGCCAATGAGGGTTTTCCAATTAGGTAGGAAACTTACACAATGCTCAATAGTATTACCGAACGATGCAGTGAGTGACACAACAGACGATGCTAGTAGCAATGCAGCTGATTAAATAAAAAAGTATGCAGTATACAGTATTTAGTATAGAGACCGGGAAAGAAGTCTGCATACAAACATCTCAATTCTCAACTCTGACTGCTCAATTCTATACTAAGGAACATATTTTTTTACAATAACACAGGCATTGTGGCCACCGAAACCAAAAGTATTGCTTAAGGCTGCGTTTACTACACGTTTTTGGGCTGTGTTAAAGGTAAAGTTCAGGTTGGGATCCAATTCTGGATCGGAAGTGAAGTGATTGATGGTTGGCGGTACAATATCATGCACCACTGACTGAATACAAGCAATTGCCTCAATTACACCGGCGGCACCTAAACAGTGACCTGTCATACTTTTGGTAGCACTGATGTTTAGTTTATACGCATGCTCGCCAAATACGTGCAAGATGGCTTTTGTTTCAGCAATATCGCCAAGCGGGGTTGATGTACCATGGGTGTTGATGTAGTCGATGTCTTCCGGTTTCATACCGGCATCATCCAACGCTGCCAACATTACATTTTTGGCACCTAATCCATCAGGGTGTGGGGCAGTAATATGGTAAGCATCGGCACTGGCGCCACCGCCTACTATTTCGCAAATAATTTTTGCGCCGCGGGCTTTGGCATGTTCCAACTCTTCTAACACCAATACACCGGCAGCTTCGCCCATTACAAAACCGTCACGGTCTTTGTCGTAGGGGCGGCTGGCAGTTTTTGGGTCGTCGTTACGCTCACTCATGGCTTTCATGGCATTAAAGCCACCTACACCTGCTTCGCTAATAACGGCTTCGCTACCACCGGTAACAATAATATCGGCCTTACCCAGGCGCAATAATATGGTGGCATCAATAATGGCATTGGTACTGCTGGCGCAGGCACTGGTAACGGCGTAGTTGGGACCACGCAAATTATGACGCATGCTGATTTGACCGGCAGCAATGTCCAATATCATTTTGGGAATAAAGAAGGGATTGAAGCGGGGAGTACCGTCGCCTTTGGCAAACTCGGTTACTTCCTGCTGAAAAGTAATTAACCCTCCTATGCCGCTGGCGAATACTACGCCAATACGGTCGGGGTTAATATTGTCTTTGTTTAATCCGGCATCGGCCATGGCCTGATCGCTGGCAACCAAAGATAATTGTGTGTAACGGTCAATTTTTCTAGCTTCTTTTCTATCTAAGTACTGTACGGGATCAAAGTTTTTTACCTCACAAGCAAAACGAGTTTTAAACTTGGTGGCATCAAACTGCGTAATCATATCGGCACCGGAAACACCATTGATTAGTGCATTCCAATACTCATCTATCGAATTTCCCAAGGGTGTTAAAGCACCCATGCCGGTAACAACTACTCTTTTTAACTCCATATAGCCAGGTTCTAAAGATTCAAAAGTTTAGGGGGTTGAGATAAAAACCGCCTTCGCTGCATAACAACAGAAGGCGGTATTATAACGTTTTATCCCTCCCTTTAGTTTAGCTAAAAAATAACCACTAGGGGCGGACAGGTAAATTTAATTACTTAGCGTGTTCTTCCAAATAAGAAACAGCCTGACCAACAGTAGTGATGGTTTCAGCTTGCTCGTCCGGAATGGAAATGTTGAATTCTTTTTCAAATTCCATAATTAATTCAACGGTATCCAACGAATCGGCACCTAGATCATTTGTAAAAGAAGCCTCATTGGTAACTTCTGCTTCGTCAACTCCAAGTTTGTCAACGATGATCTTTTTAACTCTTGATGCAATGTCTGACATGTCTATTTAATTTAGTTATGGGTGCAAAAATAGAGTTTTTGCATTAAACTGCGCTGTTCTCTAAAAAAATTTGACATAGTACCCATTTTTATCTTTTGGTGTTTTTTAATTAAACCCCTCAGTAAAGCTGTGGGCTTATTACTTTTCTATGACAAAAATGAATATTACTTATTGATTGTCTGTGAATTATGTATGTGTCATTTTGTTTCATACTTCCCGGATATCTTCTCCAATTTTATCCGCTACAGCCGTTTAATAAAAAACCTTTTTTTACCTGTTTTACTTATTTATGCTTTGGCATATACTTATCCATGTATTTACTAACGGCCTTATTATAGGCATCCAGCATAGCTGAGCGTTGTTTGTTTAACTGGTTGTTAAGCGTATTAAACTTGTTGCTGGCTTCGTTCATTTCTTTTGCCTGTTTATTAAATTCATCAATATCGGCCTTGGTTAATTTACTGTTTGGTTTGGCTTTAAATGCTTTTTCGGCTTTTTTAAACTCTTCTACCTGTACAAAAAAATCGGTAAAGGTTTTGGCCGAAGAAGCTTCTTCTTTATAAAACTGCAGGGCTTCGCGGCAAGCTTGCACCAGTGTAGCGTCGTTATTAAATGCCTCTACGCTTCTTAACTTAACCAGCCCCTCTTCGGCAGCGGTTGCCATTGCATTTATGTTTTGTTCTATGGCTACAATCTTGCCCGGCTTTTCGGCGTTCATGTTTTCCAACAGGTATATTTCTTCCTTATACGGTTTAAAAAATATCAGGTATAACTCGTTATGATGTTTTGTTAAATCGCCGGCAATTTTGTGTTTTTTGCCCAGTTTTGTTTCTTCGGCTATAATGTTAACATTGTTTTTAGCAGCAAAAACATCCTGTGCTTTTTGGCTAACGGCATTGGCTTCTTCCAGTTTTTCCATGGCTTTTTCTTTTGCCAGCAAATAGGCTTCCATGGCATCATAACTTTGTTCGGCTATTTCTTCCATGTTTACAATTTTAGCATACTGCTCGCTAAAAACTTTTTCTAGTAATCGGTAATAAGCCACCGTTGAGTCTCGGTAACTTTTGTCGCCTTTCCAATAAGGCATATTTTGGATTTTTACCCTGGTTTCATAAATACCATTTACCACTTCAATACGCTTCTTTTCAATTTTTCTGGCGCTTTTGTTATGTGCTGTAGCGCTTAAATAAGCCATATATGTACTTGCCAGTTTATTATTGGCGTCGCCAATAAAACCCATGTAATCGCCGGCGTGTTCAAAGTTTTGTGCTTGCAGTTTTCCAAAGCTTAGGGTACAGGCGACAACTAATAATGCTAAAAAAAATTTCCTCATGGTTTGTGCGGTTTATTTAATATTTAAAAAGTCTGATAGAATTAAAACGGCTTCTTCAATATAGCCGTCTTCTAGTATATTCTCCAGTGTTGCGTCGTTTATCATTTTAAAATAACTATCTCTGGTAATTTTTGCCTGATCGGCATTTAAGTTATGTGCCGAAAAGGCTTTTGATTTATATGCTGCTTGTTCTTTACTACTTACCATTTCGCTGTTTTGTTTTGCCCACTTTTCAAATGACGCAGCTTGTAACGGAATAGTGATGGTTTCTTGCGCATTTAGTTTATTATAGCCCAATATTTGCTTGTAAAACTCCGAGACTTCTACCCTTTTTTTACTGGCGGCTGCTAACGCTGCAACTGGCAATTTTGCTAACGGTTTGTAATAAGCGTTGGGCTGTACCTGGTCGGGTTTTAGCGATGTAGGAAAAGATGCTTCACCATGAATACGCTCTTCAGAAAAATCGGGTAATACAACATCGGGTATTACGCCTTTGTGTTGAGCAGTGGACCCATCCAGCCGATACAGTTTTCCCAAAGTGGTTTTTACAAAAGTGCTGGTCTCTGCATTTTTCTTAACCGTATCCATCGGTAATACCGCTTGCATGGTGGCTTTGCCAAACGTATTGCTTCCTACTACAATGGCCCGGTTATAATCCTGCAAAGTGGCGGCCACTAATTCCGATGCGGAGGCGCTTTGGCCATTTACAAGTACTACCAACGGACCATCATATATAACGCCTCTGTTGGGGTCTTTTAAAAAAGTTACCTTAGGCGATTTATCCTTAATACCCATCAACGGGCCATCATTAATAAATATTCCTGCAATCTCTAATGCTTCGGTAAGCGATCCGCCACCGTTATACCTAAAATCTAAAATAAGGCCATTGATTTGCTCCTTTTTCATTTGAACAATTTTCTTGGCCATATCGTTAGCGCAGCCACTGCCTTGTTCATCATCCCAGGTAGTATAAAAATCAGGCAACATCATATAGCCAAACTTCTTATCGCCGCCGTTCTCGTTTTTCAGCACAAATGCCTGAATAATATCTTCCTCTTGCTCGTGTTTGGCTTTTTTTAAGGTAACCGATTTTATAGTCCCCTCTTGTTTCTTCAGTTTTATAACGGCTTGCTTTATTTCCGGGTCGGTTATTAATTCATACACATCATCAAGCGATACCAATGAAACATCGGTTACCGCTTTACCTTCAGGTTGTATTTGTAGTACCTGATCCTGTTGGTTTATTTCCCCACTAATCCACGCCGGTCCTCCAGGTGCAAGTCTGGCAATTATTATTTTTCCGTCTTCTGTTTCGTTTATATCAAAACCAAATGTCAGTGCTTCGGTACTTAAACTTTCCTGAAAAGCCTGGTTGTCCGACTGTGAAAAATAGTTGGTATGCGGATCGTATGTAGATGATAAACAGTTTAAGTATGTTTCTTCTAACAATACATCCAATGCATTAGCTGCAAATCTGTTTTCTAAAAGTGCTGTTTTTTTAATCTTCTCTCTCAGTAAGGCTTCATTTTTTTCCAATACTTTTTCAAAACTTAGTCCATCCTCATTGTTTAATGCAATAGTATAAGCGTTAGCCAATGCCAGGTATTTATAAAACCGGGTATAACGTTGTAATAGTTCCTGTACAGATGCCGGATAAAAATCCTGTGGTTTTTTTAGCAGCTTAATATCTTCCCTGGCAGTAAAATTCAGGGGCTTTTGTAGTATGGCTTTAGTAATCGAGTCTGCCCGGTTTGTAGCACTTTTGTAAGCTGTTTTAAGTGTGTTAAAAAACTGCCAGCTATTTCCGTTTAATTCGTCATCTAATTGGGTGCTAAAGTTTGCCAGCTTATCGTATTCTGACTGTATAAAAATTTTCTTTTGCGGGTCAAGTGTTTTTAATACCGCATTAAAAAACATCAACGAAAAGCTGTCATTCATTTGCCGCGGAGCAAAATGATTTATCTCAATTACTCTTTTAAGTAATATAGCTTTTTGCTTAAGTTCGTTTTGTGCAGTGCATACGGTAGTTAACAGTAGGGTGGCTGCTGTAAAAAAGGTTCGGGTTTTGTGCTGCATAATTTGTTTTGGTTTGCAAACGACAACTCTAAAATAAAGAAATTATCATAGGAAAAAAACACTTACGCCGTCTGGCCATTATTTAAAGTTTTCGTTGTAATTAACATAAAATCAAAAACATATAACCCGTTTAAATATTATAGGTAGGCTAATAAGCCAATAATAAAATTTTAATCGTAATTTTCAGTAAACAACAATTGTCCCATATGCCATTGAAAATAATTGATCACGGATCAGCAGAATACGAACAAATGGTACGCTTGCGTGACGAGATTTTGCGCAAACCATTGGGCCTTCGTTTTTCGCCTGAAGAACTGGAACGTGAAAAAAACCATATTTTAATTGCGGCATTTGAAGAAGATGAAATGCTGGGTTGTTGCATGTTAATTGATGAGCCGCCCAGTGTAAGGCTTCGTCAAATGGCCGTACTTAACAGCCTGCAAGGCAAGGGCATTGGCCGTGCCTTAATGAACTTTGCCGAAAATCTTTCCCGCGACCGTGGCTACCGCACCATTACCATGCATGCCCGTAAAATGGCACTGGGTTTTTATGAAAGAGTGGGCTATAAAGTTATTGGCGATGAGTTTATTGAAATAAATATTCCGCACTACGTAATGGAAAAACAGTTGTAAAAAAATATCAGTTCAATTTGGGGCTGTCAGCAGCATATCGCTAATCAGCAGCAGTTCCCGCCTTCTGTAGTAGTGCAACAGCCCGGCTACTTAGCCAACCCACGGTTGCAGCTACTACTGCCAGTCGGGCAGCCCTTCTGCTGTAGTTAATGGTTCATCGTTAATAGTTAATGGCGAATTTCCTATTGACCATTCACTATTGACTATTGACTTCTATCTCTCCGACTTCCGGACTTTCCGACTTCTTCCTGCTGATTAGCGAACGGAACCCCAAACGGAGCGTCGCAAGGGACGATCAATCAGGGCTATGCAGTTGGTAAACAAAAAATATTTTAATTTATTTCTGGCGAAAATGCGCCTGCTTAATACGATAAAAGGCGCAACTAGTGCGCCTTTTATCGTATTGGGAACACCCAATAATATAATTTTATTTTGCGTTATTTCTTTTTATAGCGGGCTGTTGTTTGCTGGTTGCAGTGGAAACAGGTTTGGGTTTTGCGGGCAACCATTCCATTACCGGAATTTTTGCAGCAGCTTTGTAATAGTTGTTTTGTAAACTATCGTTCCAGCCATTAGGGTTTTCGTTAAAGGATTTGCTGCTGAAATAAATGCTGCCTTGAATTTCCGGATACGCTCGCAACATTTTAATTTGGTTAGGTAACTCTTTAGGGTTTTTCCAAACCAAACTTTTTTCGGTAGCACGGTAAATGCCGTGGCCAATGTAAATATGTCGGCCATATCCATTGCGGCTCCACCAGTCTACCAACTCTGTATAATCGGCTAGTTTATGGCCAATTTCCCAATACAACTGTGGTGTTACATAATCAATCCATTTGTTTTGCAACCACAATAAAATATCGGCATATAAATCGTCGTAGTTGGTTACGCCGGCACGGGTTTTACTACCACGTGGGTCTTTATCGGCATTGCGCCAAACACCAAAAGGGCTAATGCCAAATTTTACATATGGCTTTTCGGCTTTAATGGCTTTGTCCAGTTTTTTTATAATTGAATCTACATTGCTGCGGCGCCAATCATCTTTTGATAGTTTGCTTCCGGATTTTAAATAGGATGCACCATCGGGAAACTCTTTACCGGCTATACGATATGGATAAAAATAGTCGTCCATGTGAATGGCATCTATATCATAACGTTTAACAATATCGGCCACTACTTTTACTACAAAATCCTGTGCTTCTTTATTAGCGGGGTTAAAATAACGTTTGTCGCCATAGGTAACATACCATTCGGGGTGTTTACGCATAATATTGCTGGAAGCAATGGAAGACTTGCCCACTTTTAACTCGGCACGGTAAGGGTTTAACCAGGCATGAAACTCCATACCTCTTTTATGCGCTTCTTTAATCATAAACTCCAATGGATCGTAAAACGGATTGGGCGCTTGACCTTGTTTCCCGGTGAGCCATTGGCTCCAGGGCTCGTAGCTGGATGCATAAAAAGCATCTGCCGCCGGACGAACCTGTACAATAACAGCGTTCATGCCGTTTTTCTTGTGAATGTCGAGTTGTTTAATAAAAGCGGCTCGTTGTCTTGCCGGGTCTGACTCGCCACGTGGGGGCCAGTCAATATTATCAACAGTGGCTATCCATACGCCTCTAAACTCGTAAACAGGAGATTGTGCTTTAGCCACAAAGCTAAAACTGCTGCCTATTGTAATAAAAAGGGCTAGTAATAAGTAATGCATAATAATTTAGTAAACGCCTTAAATTAAGCGGCAAAAATAGGACTATTCGTTATGAATATGCCTTATTTTGTCCAGCAGGTCGCTAAGTATAGACGCTTCATTTGCATTTAAGTTGCCTAAAATATTATCTAACTCTAGTTGGCGGGCATCCATTTTATCCAGCGCCTCTTTTCCTTGTGGTGTAATAAGTACAGCTACTAGTCTTTTATCTTTAGCTGAAATACTTTTTTTAACAAGGCCTTTAAGAATAAGGCGGTCAACAATGCGGCTGGTATCGCTCATTTTATCCAGCATGCGTTGCCTTATTTGTAATGTGGAAAGTGGTTCGGGATAACTGCCGCGTAATATACGCAGCATATTAAATTGTTGTGGCGTTAGGTTTTCTTCTGAACAAATTTCTTTAATTCTTTCCATAACCCAGTTGTAGGTGTACAACAGATTTACAGAAGCTTTATGGTACTCGTTGTTAAACCTTCCCTGGTTAATATCTTTACCAATACTCATGGGTAACGGTTAATGTGTTTGATGTTTTAAAAGGTAGCGGTTACTTACAACATCAAAGATATTATTAAAGATATATTCCGCAATTGCAAATATGCAAACCTGCCGCGTAATATTTATAATACAGCCCAATGACTGCAGGTTAAAGAAGTATTAAGAGGTATAAAAAGTTTAACTAACAGCACTTACGCTGTCATTCATTTTTACTTTTGAGGCTAGTTTAAAAATATCGAATAACAATTTTGCTTCGTACAGTAAGAAAAAGTTAAGCCATTGCACAATGGTCATTTCACCATACTCGGGGTGTAAACCGGTACTACCCAATTGATCTGCAGGAATTTTTTCTACATATAAGGTTAAGCTCTTTCTTGCTCCCAATAGTTCTTTAATAATTTCGGGAGTGGTTTGGCTACATTTTTCATGAAAAAGAGGATCGGCTTCTACCACATAACGTGCAAGCTGCGGCTGCTCTGTGGTAATTATTTGTTGTAACCTTTCGGCTATAACATTTTGAAACAAGGTAATGTGTACTATGTTTTCAAATATGTTCCATTGTCCTGTATTGCTGTGCTGGCGTACTTGAAAATCGGATAAACCGTCAATTAGCTCAATAAGTGACTTGTGCTGGTAGTGTAGGCGTGTAGATATAGAAGATGGTAGTTGTTGCAAAGCGGAATCAGTTTTTTAAATAATTAAAAAATAAATAATTCAATTGCTAAAAACCATTCCCTTAGGTGTAAATATCGCAAAAAAAGGGGGAAATCAAAAATATAGTGCGTTTTTTTGATATATAACAACACAATTAGCCCCAAACCTTAGTGCCTTCGCTACAATTGGCACAGATGTCAATGTTTTTTCGGCCGTGTAAAATTTTGGTTCTAAAGGCTTTGTATTCGCCATTTTGCCACACTTCTTTAAAGCTTTTTTGTTTAAGGTCGCCCAGTTTGTATTGGGCATCTTTATCAAAACAGCAAGGAGCTACTAGGCCGTCCCAGGTAATTACCGGATCGTGCCATAAACGCCAGCATTGGTTGGTAATATTGCCCTTAAACACAGTGCCGTCGTCAGTTTTTTTGTATCGGCTAAATTTATCAATGCTCGGAATTAATTGGTTAGGGTCCGTTTCGTAATCGTAAACTTGTGCTGTTTTAAACCAAACATCGTCTACGCCAATCTCTTTACCCAAGGCTTTTACTTCTTCAATTTGGTGCTCGTTAGGTTTTACTACCAAAAACTGAAAAATTACAAACGGGGTTTTGCTTTTCAGGTCTTTTTTGGCCTGTACTATGTTTTTGGCACCTTGTATTACTTTATCTAAACGACCGCCGACTCTGTATTGTTGGTACACTTCCTGCGTAGTTCCATCAATGGATATAATTAAACGATCCAAGCCACTTTCCACCGTGCGGCGGGCATTGGCTTCGGTCATGTAATGTGCGTTGGTGCTGGTAGCGGTGTATATTTTTTTCTTGGAAGCATACTCTACCATGTCCAAAAAATTGGGGTTTAGGTAGGGTTCGCCCTGAAAATAAAACACCAGGTAAAACAGGTCTTTATGTAACTGATCGATGGTTTCGGAGAAAAAATCTTTTTTGAGCATGCCAATTGGCCTGGTAAAGGCACGTAAACCACTGGGGCACTCCGGGCAACGCAGGTTGCAGGAGGTGGTAGGCTCGAAAGAAATAGAAACCGGCATACCCCATTGTACGGCACGTTTTGTCCATTTGCTCCAATAAAAGCTGCCAAATACTTTGGTAGCATTCCACATTCGCCTAAACGTAAGTTTAGACAGCATATTCATATTGTCGGAAACATTAAACCTGGACATGTGGCGGCAAAGGTAGTTGTTAAGTGAGAAAGTTTATGAAGAGGCTTTTATTATTGATAATTATAACTATCTCTTTGCATGGGATTTAAAGCTGTGATTGCCTTTTTAATTTGTTACGACGTTGATTAGCGAACAGAACGGCCCCAATTAAATACGGAGTACTGCACAAGTGGCCAATAGAATTACTGCAGCACAAGTGTGCGACGCAAGTAAAGCTCAATCAGGGCGGGGACGATGACTACATAAAAAACTAACCTGCATTTTTAGACACTACAATGCCTTGGCACAATAGTTTCTATAAAAAAACCGCCTTAAACGAGTGTTTAAGGCGGCGAACTAGGTTTAAGGTCAATGGTTAAAAATCAAAGTTTGGTTTTGATTAGAAGGCCCCGTTGTTATATTTTTAGTCGGATAAGGTATAACAGTACAAATCTATGGTGCATTTATAGGGTTTTTGTTTAAAAAAAAGGTTCAACTTTGACGTGAGGAGAGGCGTCCGTTTATTTATTTTTTGTATAAAAAATTAATAATCATTGTTTTAATGGTTTTAGTAGATAATAAAAATTTGATTTATTGAACGGTTACAAAACTGTAAATTTGTATAGGAACAAACCCTTAATTACCAATCTTTATGAAACCGGTTTCTGATGCCCTCTGGCATTTTATAAAACACCTTTCATCGGCAGAAAAGCTATTTCTCCGCCGCAACTATATTGGTTTGTCTACAATTAAGGACCCGCTTTACATTTTACTTTTTGATGCAATTGAAAAACAAACTGTTTATAACGAGGCTGATGTTTTAAAAAAACTTTCTCCGGATATTAACCCTCAAAATATTGCTTTTCAAAAACACTATTTGTATCAACAAGTGTGTAACGCATTGGTACAATACGAAAGCAAAAAAAATGAAGATGCTGTTTTGTTTAATCAGGTGCAGCTAATACAAATTTTCAGACGTAAGGGCATGTTGGATGAAGCCAAAAGCTTATGGCGCAAAACCATGTTAAGAGCCCGAAAATCAGAATCGCAGGCGATGATTATTATGCTGCGTAATGAATTTGAACGTATGCTACTTTGGAGCGATGGTAAGGCCGGTTATGATGAGTTAAATACGTTGTTTAAAGACAATATTGTTACTTATAACGAGTATGCCGAAGTGATTGTAATGCGTGATATATACGCTGAAGTATTGGTACTAAAACGTAATGCACATTTTGACTGGGCAGACAATACTATACCTCAACGTATTGAGGCTTTGTTGCTGTTACTGCCACAGCCCAAAAAAAAACTGGCGCATTATTTTTTTTGGTACAGGCATTACTACCGTTTATGTAAAGCAACTTTGCTATACTTAAACAATAATAACCTAGCGGAAGCTTACAATTATATTCTTGAAGTTATTGCTGATTGGAAAGAACATGGCGACGAGTATTTAAAAACCGACTCGGAAAAGTTTATTGATGTGTTAAGCATGCTTAATTATATAGGCACGCCGCTTGGTAAGTTTAAAGAAGTAGAAGCAGGTTTTAACGACCCGTTTAATGATAAAATAACCGACCCGATTTTACATGCGGAGTTTGAAGCATTAAAATATTTAACGCTAAACAAACTATACCATAAAATGGCCCGCTATAAAGAGGTGGCTGATTTAATAACCTATTTTAAAAGCCATCACGATAAGTGGGAAAACAAACTAAACGTAGAAACTAATAGGGATGTATATATTTCCTGCGCCATCTCTTGTTTTGTATTGGAGAATTATAATGATGCTTTGTTTTTTATAAAAAGAGGATTGCTGTATTTTAAAGATAATACCCGTGTTGAACGGGTTAGCCTGGCACAATTGTTTTTGCTGCTAATTGTGTACAATATGAACCATGTAAAACTTTTTGAAGCCCAATACCGATCTACCTATAATTACTTTTATAAAAAGAAAAACAAGCACCCGTTTGAAAAAATTATTATACAATGTCTGCACGGTACTTTTTACCAAACCAATTACGCCAACAAAGTAAAAGAGTATAAAAAAGCCCTCGACCTTTTAGAACAGAACAGCGATAATGAAATTCAGAAAAAGGTATTTGCTATGTTTAACTTTCCGCGGTGGTTAAACAGCCGCATTGAAAGAGTAAGCTACCAGCAAAAGGTAAGACTGTTGGTTGCCGAACAAGCAGAGGCGGAAGCCAAGGCCGTATAATTTTTTGAGCATTAGTACAATTGGTGTAACTTAACGTATGCCATTTAGTGCTAACCACTTTTTTGCTACAACACCATTTTTAAAACTATTGCCACCGCTTACAGCAGGTATTGTTTGGCAATGGTATTTTCCGTTAAATATATATTACTGGTATGTAAGTGCAGCAATGGTAATATTGTTGCTATTTGCATTTGGTTTGCTGCCTGTTTTTATACGTTATAAATACGGTTTGGTGCGTACACTATTTTTAACAGCTTTATTAATATGCGCCGGAGCAATACTTGTGTGGCACAATAACATTAATAATAATACCAATTACTACGGCAATCATTACAAAGAGCAACAAACCTATGTAGCCACACTACTGGAAACACCGGTAGAAAAAACAAACTCCTATAAAGCAATAGCCAGTATTGATGGTGTTATTAACGGTGATACGATTAAACAAACCAGTGGCAAAGCCATTTTTTACTTTAAAAAAGACAGCAGTCTTGCCAATCTAACATACGGCTCGCAAATTATAACGCAAGCCAACTTACAACCTATAAAAAATGCAGGCAACCCCGGCTCTTTTAACTACAAACGTTATTTACTTTTTCAGCAAACCACAGCGCAGGTTTATATTACGCCGGACAAGTTTGCTGTTTTAGAAACAACCAATAAGGCTTGGCTGCAAACACAATTGCTAAAACTGCAATCAAAAGTGTTGCAGGTAATAAAAACAAATATTAAAACCAGCAAGGAGGCCGGACTTGCAGAGGCATTGTTAATTGGCTATAAAGACGATTTAGATAAAACATTGTTAGAGTCATACACCAATACAGGTGTAGTACATGTAATTGCGGTATCGGGCATGCACTTGGGGCTTATTTATTGGCTTTTAAATATATTGTTTATTCCTTTACTTAAAAGCCGCCGTACAAAATGGTTACACCCTGTTTTAGTTATTGTAATACTATGGTTGTTTAGTTTGTTAACCGGCGGTGCGGCTTCTATTATGCGGGCTGCCGTTATGTTTACTTTTATTTTAATTGGCAGGTCCATAAACAAACAATCATCTGTTTATAACACATTGGCCATGTCGGCTTTTTTATTGTTGTGTTATAATCCGTTTTGGTTATGGGATGTTGGTTTTCAGTTATCCTACGCAGCCTTACTTAGTATTGTAATATTTTACAAGCCTATTTACAACCTGCTTTACATTAAATACAAAGTGTTGGATTATATATGGCAACTTACCTGTGTAACCATTGCGGCACAAATATTAACCACTCCCATCAGTTTGTTTCACTTTCACCAGTTTCCGGTGTACTTTTTATTAACCAATTTAATAGCGGTACCGCTGTCCAGTATTATTTTAATTGGCGAGTTGATTTTGTTACTACTTGCTCCCATTGAAATACTAGCACAATGGGCCGGTATTGTTTTACAAGGCGGCATCAGGCTTTTAAACAATTATATTGGCTGGGTAGAAACCCTACCCATGGCATTATGGGAAGGCTTTCAAATTACATTACTACAAGTTGCTTTATTATTTTTAGCTATTGCGGGTATGGCCTTTTGGTGGTTACACCGCATAAAACCATTGTTATTAACCGGATTAATTGCCTCACTAGCTTTTGTTAGCTTACGCTTTGTATCATTTTACCAAACAGCGCAGCAGCAAAAAATTATTGTTTATAATGTGCCTAAAATGCAAGCGGTAGATTTTATCCAGGGCAACCACTACTACTTTGTTGGCGATAGCAGCTTACGCTTAATTGACTTTGCCCAAAACTTTCACCTTAAACCTTCCCGAACTTTACAACGCATTACGCTGACCGACAGTTTAGGCACCCTTACCGGATTAGATCAGCAATATGTTTTTGGCAATAAAACTGTTTTATTTATAGAAAAAGCCATTGCCAAATCAGTTACTCCACAAGTATTGCCGGTTGATTTATTAATTCTTTCGCAAAACCCAAAACTGTATGTAAATCAACTAACTGAAAAAATACAGCCGCGGCAGGTAGTTATTGATGGCTCGGTGCCGCAATGGAAAGCCCGGCGTTGGAAACAGGATTTTGATTCCCTGCATATACCTTGTCACAATGTAAATGAGCAAGGAGCTTTTGTCATGAACTTACGTTAACGTACCTTTGCGGCGCTTAATGGGCTTACAGCCCGCAACCCCCTACAACATGAACAAAAAAATTCAGTCAGCCCTTATTTCCGTTTTTTATAAAGACGGTCTGGAGCGTATCGTTTCCTTATTAGACAAAAATGGTGTTACTATTTATTCTACCGGCGGCACCCAAACTTTTATTGAAAACCTAGGTGTAAAAGTTATTCCCGTAGAAGATTTAACCACTTACCCTTCTATTTTAGGTGGTCGTGTTAAAACCTTACACCCGTCTGTGTTTGGCGGTATTTTGGGTAAACGTGACGATGAAACCCATTTACAGGAAATGAAACAATACAATATTCCTGAGTTGGATTTAGTGATTGTTGATTTATACCCTTTTGAGGAAACCGTTGCCAGCACCAGCGACGAAAAACAAATCATCGAAAAAATTGACATAGGCGGACCATCGATGATTCGTGGTGCAGCTAAAAATTTTAAAGATGTGGTAGTAATTGCTGCTAAAAAAGACTATGCGCATTTAGAAGATTTGTTAGAGCAACAAAATGCCGAAACAACTTTAGAGCAACGTAAAGATTTAGCGGCCCGTGCTTTTGAAGTAGTAGCACATTACGATGTAGCCATTGCACAATACTTTAACCCAACGCCTCCAAACTATTTCTTAGCCTCTGTACCCGATACAAAAATTATGCGTTACGGCGAAAACCCTCATCAGTCAGGTGTTTTTTATGGTAACCTTTCGCAGTTGTTTAACCAGTTAAATGGTAAAGAACTTTCTTACAACAACCTTGTGGATGTTGATGCTGCTATACAATTAATACAAGAATTTAACGGTACCGAGTTTGCTATCATCAAACACACCAATGTTTGTGGTATGGCTTCTCGCCCAACGGTTAAAGAAGCCTGGGATGCAGCATTAGCCGGCGATCCGGAAAGTGCATTTGGCGGTGTATTGGTTACCAATGGCACGGTTGATAAAGCCACTGCCGAAGCCATTAACGAAATATTTTTTGAAGTATTAATTGCAAAAGCTTTTGATGCAGATGCATTGGAAATATTAAAATCTAAAAAGAACCGCATACTATTACAATTACAACAAACACCGACCACCAAACAACAATACAAATCGTTGTTAAATGGTGTGCTGGTACAACAAATAGATGAAGGCTCTTACGCAACATGGGACGAAGTAGGCGGCCGCCCAACTACTCCTGACGAAAAAGCTGATTTAGAATTTGCCAACCTTGTTTGCAAACATTTAAAAAGCAATGCTATTGCCTTGGTAAAAAACAAACAGTTAATTGGTAAAGGCTGTGGTCAAACAAGCCGTATCGATTCGCTTCGTCAATCCATTGAAAAAGCAAATCAGTTTTCGTTTGATTTGCAAGGTGCAGTATTAGCCAGCGATGCGTTTTTCCCTTTTAACGATTGTGTGAAAATGGCATACGAAGCCGGTATCACTTCTTTCATACAGCCCGGTGGTTCTATCCGCGATAAAGATTCGATTGAGTACACCGTTGAAAATAAATTAGCCATGGTTATAACCGGCTTAAGACATTTTAAACATTAATAAAACGCCTCCCCACGAATTTCATTCCCTTCCTTCGCTGTGCTCGAAAGCCTCCAAAGGAGGGGTTTTTTATTTCTCATAACGCAAGTATCCTGACGGCTTTTTTAATTTTTCCTTTTTAATTATTGGGTCAGCTGCATTGCTACTATCATCGTCTGTTGTGTCACTCACTTGTACTGCAACAATTCTATTGGCCACTTTGCAGTACCCCGCATTTTAATCGGGGTGTTCGGTAATTCTATTGGGCATTGTGGTAGTTATCCTTTTTTCTTTTTAACGGTTGTTTGCTAAGGAGTTCCCTCGCTACACTCGGGATGACGGCCGTTGAAACTGTAGGACTCGGTCATTTCACCAAAGGGAGAAAACTCCTGCGCCCCTTGTTTCATTACCAACAAATATTTATTTCACATTCTTTACATAACTATATATCCATTGGATAGCTCAATTATAAATTTGTTAATGTAAAATAATTTTTCATTGACAAATGTTATAACATAGCCGATGCACTAATAAAAAACTTTTATTTAAACAATAGTTGTAGTAAATTACAAATACATAGCACATGTAAGCCTTACTTGGTAAACTACAAATTTTCACAACTACCCAAAATCTTAAACCATGAAACTAAAGCCATTAACTATATTTTTTTACACAACAATACTCCTATTATGTACAACCTGCCGTAAAGAAACTGCCTTAGACAAATTACCCCCTGCCACACAGGAAGGAAGAAATACTTTTGGTTGTTTGGTAAATGGCAAAGCATGGATGCCAGACAATGGTTGCGATTGGCTTTGTCCCGCTGATTTAAAATTTATGTATGACTTTGAAAACGGAGGAACGTTTCGTGTTCAAGCAGATTTAACTGCCGGTTCTCAAAATCAGCAGATATTTTTTAGATTTTACCCCTGTATTTCGGTAGGAAAAAAGTACCTGCGAACAGGGGATGTAACATTTTCCGTAACATATAAAGACAAAAATAAGGATACTAATTGTCAGGACTACCCTACACAACAAAACACAACAACAATAGATGGTTTTGTTGACATAACTCGATTCGATTTAGGAAATGGCATTATCTCAGGCACCTTCGAGTTTACATTAAATAAGCCTGGTTGCGAGACAATTAATATTACAAATGGCCGCTTTGACGGTAAACTATAGCCCTCACATACGTCACCTTTTGCACTGCTTTTTATTATTAACCAAAACCACATAGTATGAGAAAATAATTGTTACTTGTCTAACCTAAAATGATATTAGCTTTATTTAAGTTCAAGTTAAGTAACGTATAGCCACAGGTCTGGAGACCTGCGCTAGATTAGTAATCAGTGTTCCTGATATTCGATGCTGAAGGCATCGCATGTTAGTAACAACAAGTAGCAAAGTTAATTACGACTCCGAAGGAGTCCAATGTGAATTACGCAAACCATATATTAGCGAGTAATGCTAATTGAAGCTAACGTTGCTCACGCATAAGAATTTAAGCCTTGTAAGTTTTACAAGAAATGTAAGACGCTTACACAATGCTCATCTGTGTTAATGCAGTACAAGAGTGCGACGCAAGGAACGATGCTAGTAGTACTACAGCTGGTCAAACAAATTATTCCTTTACCAAACCCGTTGTTATTTTAGCCGATAGTAAACACAGTGGAATACTTGGGCCGGGATGTACACTGCCGCCGCAGAAATACAAGCCTTTTATTTCTTTTGAAAAGTTTGGATGGCGTTGAAAGGCTGCGTATTTATTGTTAGAGCTGTTGCCGTAAATAGCGCCAAACGCACTGGAGGTACGCTTTTCAATTACACGGGGGTCAAACACCATTTCACTTTCTATCAAGGGTTCAATATCGGTTTTAAGTAAGCGGTTTACTTTTTGTATGATGGATTTTTTTGCTTGTTGTATAAACGCATCCCAATCTTGCCCGCTGTTGTTGGGTACATTAATAAACGTAAACCAGTTTTCGCAACCTTCGGGTGCATCATCCGGCGAGTGTTTACTAGTGATGTTGATGTAAATAGTGGGGTCGTTAAAAATTTGTTTTTTTGAAAAGATGGTATCAAATTCTTCCTCGTAATTACTGCTAAATAAAATATTGTGCAGGCCTAATTGCGAGAATGATTTTTTTATGCCCCAGTAAAATATAATGCCCGAACTTGACTTAGGTTGATCCAAGGTTTTTTGTGGTTTTTTTACCGCAGGCATTAATTTTTTGTAACTGTTGTAAATATCCATATTGCTTATCACAACATCGTATGGCGTAAATTCAGTTGCCGTGCGTACGCCTTTTACTTTTTTATTTTCTACTACAATTTCTTCGGCAGGTGTAGAAAAGCGAAATTCAACGCCAATATCTTTTGCTAATTGCACCAGCGATTTTGTAATGCTGTACATACCACCAATGGGATAGTACGCCCCTTTCTGAATTTCGACATGGGCAATTACATTTAAGGTAGCCGGTGATAAATACGGACTACTGCCATTATACGTTGCATAACGGTTAAACACCTGTACCAATCTCGGATCTTTAAATGCTTTTGCATTTGCCTGGTTCATGGTATCGAACGCACCAATTTTTCCAAAGTTTAAAATGCCGCGTAAAGTAGGCCAGGTTAAAAAACTTTTTAGTTTGTGTAAACTGTTTTTTAAAAACACTTCTTCGGTTAAGTGATACACTACACCGGTTTTGTTCAGGTATTTTAAAATAGCTTCTTTGTTATCTGTTGTTTGTTCGGCAATTTTTTGGGCAAAGGCTTCATTACCGTGATGGGCATCTAATACACTGCCGTCTTCAAAAAAATAGCGATAAACAGGATCCAGTTGTTCGTAGTTAAAAAATTCTCTCGGGTTTTTGCCGGATAAAACAAACAATTCATCTACATACTCAGGCATGGTAAATACGGAAGGACCCATGTCAAAGCGATAACCTTTATTTGACTCGGAAGATAACTTACCACCGGGAAATGCATTAGCCTCGTAAACCGTTACTCGAAAGCCTTTGTTACGCATACGAATGGCAGCGCCAATACCTGATATACCTGCGCCAATTACTGCACAGTGTTTATTATTTTCTTTTATCATAACAATAGCCTGGTAATGTGTTTGGTTTATTTGCTTTCAAAAATACAACTAATACAACGCTTTTAAAACTGCAGGTAAATAGGCATTACCGGCTCGGACGATTTAAAGTATCCATACAATAAAACAAATCCTAAAAAGGCAACGATGTAAACCGCCAAAGGAACTTTTGTAAAGCGGTTAATAATATTGTCCGCCAATGTATCGGGTAAAGCGTGTAAAACAAAGCCAATGCCCATCATGGTTACTACCGGCCAATAGTTTTGTATAAAGCCGCTCCAAACTGATACATCAAAATGATTCCATATTTGGTTTAACATGGTAAGCGCTTTGGCAAAATCGTTATTGGTTTCGTCAAAATCGGCAGTGCGGAAAAACACCCAACAAAAACATACAAAGTGAAAAGTAATTAATACCATGATGGTTTTGTACCACCATTTTTTGCTAACGGTGCCTAATGATTTTCCGGTTAATAACATCCATACTTTATGTATAGCTAATGCAACTCCATGTAAGCCGCCCCATACAATAAAGTTCCAGTTAGCACCATGCCAAAAACCGCCGAGCAACATGGTGGTAAGCAAATTCATATTGGCGCTTACGCCTTTTTTTTCTTTGGTAATAATGGCAGGCAATAAAAAAATAAATAAAACTATGGCGCTAATTAATACCGACCACCACCAACTAAGGTTAAACAAATGAGTGCCCATAAAATAAATGCCGCTAAAAAAGGCAATGGCAAATATCCAGGTGGTAATAGTGGCGCTGCGGTTACCGCCAATGGGAATGTATAGATAGTCTTTTAACCAGGATGATAAAGAAATATGCCAGCGCCGCCAGAACTCGGTTATATTTCTGCTTTGGTATGGCGATAAAAAATTAGTGGGAATATGAAAGCCCAACCAACGGGCAATACCAATGGCAATATCGCTATAGCCGCTAAAGTCGCAATAAATTACGATGGCATAAGCATATACAGCAAACAGGTTTTCTACACCCGTGTAACGAGCCGGATCGTCAAAAATATAGTTAACAAAGTTGAGGGTAATATAATCGGATATGATGAGCTTTTTAATTAACCCCGATACAATTAAGTAAAAGCCTTTGGCAAAATCGGTTTCGGAAATTTGGTAAGGCTTATTTATTTGTGGTACAAAATCATTTGCTCTTACAATGGGGCCCATCATTAGTTTAGGGAAGAAGGATAAGAACAAAAGATAGTCGCTAAACTTACGTGCAGGTTTAAACTCACCACGGTAAACATCAACAGTGTAACTCAGGTTTTCGAATGTGTAAAAGGAAATACCAATGGGTAGTAAAATATTTAGCGGATTAAATCCTGTACTAAATAAATCGTTACTTAGACTTATAAAAAAGTTAGTGTACTTAAAGTAAAACAACATACCCAGGTTAAACACAATGCTGAGGATGAGTAGTCCTTTTTTCTTTGTTTTGTTTTGCTGCCGGTATATGGCGTTTGATAAAACAAAATCGACAACGGCCGAAACAATTACGAGTAATACAAACTCGTTACTGGCTTTGTAAAAAAAGTATAAGGAGAAAAAGCAAAATATATACCTGCGGGTATTTATTTTATTGCGAAAGCAATAATACAGGGCAATAAAAACGGTGAAGAAAAAAACGAAAAAGCCACTGTTAAACAGTAATGGATTCTCTGCGTCGTATAAAAACTGTTTAAAGAAAGTGGTGATATCAAAATTTGTCATACCCTACTGCTATACTTAACTGTTATTGGCCGTTGTTTCGTTTGTTCTCCTAAATATTAATGCAGGCTTTGTACATATTTATCATATTCCTTTCGCATGGCATTAAAAAAATGCTCCCCTAAAATAGCGGCTCCTGCATGGTTGGGGTGTACATAGTCTTTATTCGCCAGCGGAGGTTTGGCATCGGCCCATTTTACAATGGTTTGTTTGCCACCCATAGTAGCGTATAAATTATAAAACATACTACCTGTTTCAAATGCTATGGCTGCTTGTAATTTTATTAAGCTATCAATACCTACTGCCGTTTTATAGCCATCTGCATACCTGAATGCTCTGTCAGCAGTGCCGGAAATAATTATTCCTGTTTTTTGAAAACTGTTTGCAAACTTTTTAACCACGGGTTCAAATATGGATTTATACCAGGTAAACTTGGTATCGTTTGGCCTGAACATAACATTAATGCCATATTGAAACACCATTAAATCATAAGGATTTTCTTTGGCGATGGTATTTAAAAATGTACTGTCAAGCGGTTTTAATAATTCGCCACTGGTACCTCTGAAACTAAAGTTATCTACTACTACACCGGCGGTTGGTTCAAACGCTATACCGTAAACCGGTAAGCTGGCATTACTTATACCAACGGTAACTTTATTACTGTTATCAGTAGTTAAAACAATACGATTGAACAATTGATTTGCTTGTATTATTTGTGGCTTACCATTTACTGAAACGGTTACAGGTGTATCAGAAAAACCACATAGTAATATTTTTTCAGTAGCGGTGGTGGTGTCAGTAATTGTTTTGTCGGTAACCTGTATCCAACCGCTGGCGGTGTTAAAAGTATAACCGGATAAATACATATATTTTTTATCCGTTGCATTTTTCATATTAGTGGTTTTCCAGCTACCGCCAATATCATGTATAACGCCTTGCCGTAATTTATATGTTTGGGTACTGATAGGTATATAACCAATGCCCTGCCCACCAAAATGCTGTTGTAATAATTTGCGTAGAGTTTGTGTAAGCAGGTCGGCTTCTATCATACTATCGCCAAAAAAGGCAATGCGTATTTTGCCTTTTTTGTTTTGTTTTAACTGGTATAGTTTTTTTACCAGTTGCTCCATGCTTACTGCTGCAGTATCAGCATTAAAGTTGGTAATGCTATTCCCTTGGGTGTATAAATCAAAATTGGGTGTAAAGTTTTTGCGTGGGATGGTAGCCGTGTCCAGTGTTATGGCTTCGCTACTGTCGGTTATTGTGGTTTTATTCCTGTCAGGAAAAACATCGGCCAGCATATTTACCCTTTGCAGGGGAGTATAATTCCAGGAAAAATAAATATCGGCTAAGGAGAGCAATAATAATAAAACGGTACTGATAACAACAAATAAAAACACCCGTCTTTCGCTGCTCATATTGGTTACAAATTAATTACTACTTGCCAGTTTATGCTTTTGAATGGTCGAAGTTATGCGTTTTCTCCATTCAACCGGTGCTTCGGAATAACCTGCTTTACTAATGGCATCAATCCAAAGTTTGTAATTATTGTTTCCTTTTAATCGGGTGTAATATTTACGGCGAGATAAGAGTTTACAAAAGTCGACATAGGACCCTGTAACCGAGACGTATTGTTTGTAGCGGGTTTTTATACCTTTTGTTTTTAGCAGGTTGTTTTTACCTACTATACCAAAATGGTTATTTAATAATTTGGAGTTGCGGCTGGTGCCCGAACCTGACTCAACAATGGCAACGGCCAGTATAATGGACGAAGGAATACCATATGCCTGCGATAAAGAATCGGCAACAGGTTTGTATTTGTTAATATACGGTGTTTGCGCCTGCAAGCTATTTTGTCCGGCTAAACACAGAAAAAACAAAGCAAGCATGGCTATTTTCGCGTTTGCCAGTAGCTTTTGTAGATATGTTTTTGTCATCTGCACTGGTAAACGTACAGGAAAAAGCTGAGTTTTCATAGTGTTTAAGATGAAAAGACTGCTTGTTTTCGTTGCATTATGACCTGCTTGCAAAAGTTAAAATAGTTTGATTAGCCGGTAAAAATACTATTATTAAAGTGATTATCAAACTGTTGCGAATATTTGGTGAAAGTCGGAAAGTCGGAAGACCGTGAGTCGGAAAGACGGGAAGTGAGTGGTGGTAGCCAATAGTGAGTATTTGAGAAAGCACTAACAGTGGAGCACTAAATCATAGATCAAAAAACCTGAGATCGTAGATAATGCAAATCCTAAATCAGTAAAAGTCGGGAAGTCCGAAAGTCCGTGAGACCGAAAGACAGATTGATACGTTTCTCTTTCAATAAATCCTAAATCGAAAAATCAGACATCATAAATTTCCTCCCGTTGATGGGCTGCCCGACTGGCAGTAGTAGCTGCAACTGTGGGCTGGCTAAGTAGCCGGGCTGTTGCACTACTACAGAAGGCGGGAACTGCTGCTGACCGGAGTTACTACTGTTGACTGCCCCAATAAATAAAAAACTAACCCTTTTAAAAAAGAGAAGCCAGGTATAAAAATACCCGGCTTACATGCACATTAACCATTAAACCTTCTTTATAATTAGTTTGTATTAATCTCTGTTTCTTCCACCGCCTTGTCCGCCACCCCCTGGTCCACGACCACGTGGACGCAAAGATGGCTCAATTTCGGCAATATATTTTTTATATTGCTCATCTGACAATAATTTTTTTAATGATGCGTCACGTTTTTCGGTAATAGGCTTTTGTTTTTCACGCATTGCCTCCATATCCGGACGTCCGCCACCGCTCATCATCTCTTCTCTCAACTTATCCTGTTCTTTATAGTAGGTTGTAAATACGTCATCAATTTGTTTCAGGTTTTCGGCAGATGGTTTAAATGCACTGTCAATTTTATTGTGTACAATTTTAACCCTTTCTTCAACCGTAGTACGTTGAAAACCGCCCTGAGCATTTACTGTTAAAGCCGCAGCTAAAACAATGCCCGTCAAAATTATTCTGTTTTTCATTTCGATGTAGTTTTTAATGTTTATTTTTTTTGATCGCCAGATTGCTGTTGTGGTTTGCCGCGTTTACTAACAATTTTTTTAAGCACACTGTCGTACCGGGGCAATTGCTCGGCATTGCAAAGGTCACGCACTTGTTTAAAGTGGCGAAAGCTTTGCAACTCCATTAATTTTTGATGCGATGCAATGTATGCTGCTGCGTTTTGCACCAAACTATCATCTACTGAGGCTGTTTGTGTTAAATTAAATAACAGTTCTTTTCCTTTTTGCATAGAGTCGAACAAAGGTTTTGCTATTTTCCAATGCTCTTCTCTTAAGTTTTTATATTGTGCCAGTTGCTGCTCGCTAAAACCTACTTCGTTTTGCAGGGCGCTGGTTATGCCGCTTTTATTTTGATCCTTAGTTGGTGGTTTGTGTTCGCACCTACCTGTAAACGTATATATCACCAAAGCAATATTACTTATAAGCAATACAGCTATGATGAATAAAAGCGTTTTATATTTTGTAGTTGTAGTGGACATTTTTTATGGTTCAACACTTACATAGTCATAGGTGGTAGCCGATGCCATTTGTTGATACTCGTTATCGTTTAAAGTATTGGTTTGTGCTGTATTGGTGGTGGCGTTTTCTTTAGTATTTAGTACTACAAAAACGTTTACAATAATAATAAAACAAAGGGTGCTTAACACAATGGCCGGCCTGGTAATAAAGCCGCTAATAACAGCCCAAACCGATTTTTCCTCACCCAGCTTAGCCATAATGCGGGTATGCAGGTAAGGGTTTGCCTCGGCCCTGTTAATACCGTCGGTGCTGTTTAAAATAGCATCTAATCGGCTTTGTATGTTACTGTTTTCGTTCATTGGACAAGTATTTGACGTTTTTCCTAAAAAAACCTTTTGCTAAAAACGCATTTTTAGGCCTTGGTTATACTTTTTCTGCTAATATTTTTTTCAAATTTGTTTTTGCCCGGTGTAAAAGCGATTCTATCGATGGTACCGTGGTTTGCATTATTTCACTGGTTTCCTGATAACTTAACCCTTCTACTTTATTTAAAACAAAGGCAATTTTCTGGTTTTCAGGCAATTCCTTTATTGCTTCAAATAACATTTTGGCATCTTCCTTTTTGTCTAATGTTACCCCGGGGTGGTGAAAGTCGGGAATAACAACCGTTTCCTCATTGCCTTCGCCAAAAAGGCTTTTCATAAAGCCAAAGCGTTTTTTTCGCTTTTTCTTTCTTTCAAAGTCTAAGGATTTTGTTATGGCTATCCGGTACAACCAGGTAGATAACTTAGACTCGCCTTTGAAAGAGTTTATTGAATTGTACACCTGAATAAACACATCCTGCGTAAGATCTTCGGCATCTTCCACACTTTGAACAATGCCCAGTATGGTATTAAAAACCATATCCTTCCAGCTATCGACAACTAATTTAAAGGCTTTTTCGTCGCCCTTTTTTAGTTGCTCAATCAATAGCCGTTCGTCCAAAGTATTCTGTGTTTTATTGTATGGCGATATTACAATAATTATTGTTAAAACAAAAGAACTTGTGCTTACAAGGTAAATAAATATTATTTGCGGTGCAATACCCCCTGTAAGCTACGCACCAACTTCAAAATTCAGGCCATGCGGCTGTTGTTATTTTATTTTTGTAGCCGGGCTGCATTACTACTATCATTGTCTGTTGCGTCGCACTCTTGTACGTCCGGTAATTCTATTGGGCATTATGTAAGTTCCCTACAAATTGGGAAAACCCTCATTGCCCAATTTTCAAATTAACTCATTGCCAAACTGTTTTCTGTTATTAATTAAAACATTGGCGGACGGCCACCCATTCCTCCCGGACCACCTGGGCCTCCCCATTGGCGTTGAGGTTCTGCCGCACGGCCTTTACCAAAGTTTTTAAGCGTGTACGTAAAGGTTAACATGAAGTATTGTTGTAACACTTGATTCCATGAGTCAACAATCTCGTTATTAGCGCCAACGGTACGACTGATACTTTGGTTTTGTTTTAATAAGTCAAATACAGATAGTTTTAATTCTGCCGCTTTATTTTTCAAAAACTTTTTACCTACTGCAGCATTCCATAGCCAGTAGCTGGTATTAAACCCTTCTGATAAACCGGTGTTTGTTTGGTTAACAACATCGTTTTGTAAAAACCATCCACTTTTCGATAATAGGTTTACCTGAGCGCCTACATTGTGATTAGCCGATTTATTAGTAACCGTTTTTCCTTTATCGCTACTCTGTGCATTGTTAAATGTGGCGTTATATGATAAGTTAAAATCAATATATTCGTTAATATTACTAGCTAGCACTACACCTGCATTAAAACCATAATTATCAGTCATGTTTTTCATGTAGTTATACATACCAGGTATAGTTGAGTAAGTTACACCAGTACTTAAACTAATATTTGATTTAATTGCATTAATAGGCTGGCTAAATGTAAAAAAGGTACTTAAGTTCTTATACCCATTCATGTTAATCGGCTTTGTTAATTGGCCGCTACTACTATCAAGCTTAACACCGTTAATAGTAGAGTCTCCGTTTACAGCAATAAATAAGCCGTTGGTAATATAATTTTGCTGAGCATTTAAAAATACATTGGCAAAAAAGCTTTGCCCCTTTTGTGTATTGGTAAATGTATATCTGGTTGATAAGAAGTGGTTATATGACTGTTTCAACTCCGGATTACCAACACTAAGGCGAAGCGCATTACTATTGTTAACTACATCTTGCAATTGAGTTACAGATGGGAAGTTTGTACTTGCTCTGTAAAACACTCTCAACGAACTTTTTGGGTTTAACTTTTTACTCCACATTAAGTTAGGTAACACATTCGTAAAAGATTGTTTAAAACTACTTGTTGTAGGATAAACACGTTCGCTAGCTAAAGTGCTATACTGAAAGTTAGCACCTACAGAAAATTGATTATCTCTGCTCATGCCCAAACGATAAGTAACTCCACCATTGTGAGTAGTGGTTGTGTTTTCAAATGTGTTAGAGGCAATTGGCTGAAAAGTTGAATACTCGCCGGTAAAAGAATCAAAATCATATGTTCTTCTATCTGCATCGTTTTTACTATATGTTGGCTGATAGCTAATTTGTAACATTCCGTTTTTACCCATAGGCTCGTTATAGGAAATATTACCACCCAAGGTATAACCGCTGGTAGGATTATTTATATACTGATTTTGTAAAGAATCTGCCAATTCTCCGCCTTTTAAAGACTGGTTAAGCATATTGATGTAAGAAGTAGCGTTGTTTTTATTAAAGGTCTGGTTAAAGCTTATTGAATATGAGCGTCTGCGATTGTTTCTAAATGTATGTCTAAACATAATTGTGTTTCGCAAGTTATAACCGTCTCTATCAGTGCTATTGGTTCCTACTTGATTACTTACCAGATTATCATTAGCTAAAGTATAGCCGTAAGAGTACGAATCGCTGTTATTAGTTTGAAAATTAAGACTTGGGATGACCATTATCGTATTAAACGAGTCAATTTTATATTCTAATCGCAGATTAACTCTATGGTTATAATTATTTGTTCTGGAAACAGCACTATCATAAACTAAACGATTTAAATCATCGGTTATAGTTGTTGCACGACTACGACTATCATTATTAGTATTACTCTGATTAAAAAAATAACTACCACTCACATCTATTTTTTTACCCCATTTATCGCCATAGTTTATACCAAAAGCGTTAGTAGTAGCAATACCGGCTTGTTGACCAACCTGGAAGTTTCCTCCACCGCCGCCCCAGTTACCACCGCCGCCGCCACGACCACCGCCGCCGCGACCACCGCCACCACCTGTACTGGTAACGCCTAATAAATCCTGCGCACCAAAATTTTGTTGGTTAACATTATTAAAATTACCAACAAACGATAAACGTCTGTTGCCATTAAAAAAACTAATATTACCGCCGGCTGCATATCTATCATCAGTGCCATAGCCCGCATAAATACGACCAAACTGGCCATTATTAATACCTGATTTGGTGATAATGTTTAACGATTTTACTGAGTTGCCATCATCAAAGCCGGAAAGCTGTGCCTGATCGCTTAAACGGTCAAACACCTGAATTTTATCAACCACACTGGATGGTAGGTTTTTTAAAGCTGCCGACGCATCATCACCAAAAAAGTCTTTACCATCAATAGTTACTTTTCTTACTTGTTCGCCGGCTGCGGTTACCGTTCCGTCACGCCCCACCACTACATTGGGCATTTTTTTAATTAAATCTTCAACAGTAGCATCGGGGTTTACTTTATATTGACTGGCATTATATATTACGGTATCACCTTTTTGTTGTACCGGTGCTTGTTTACCTACTACCGTTACTCCTTCCAGCTCTTTAGTAGCTTTTGGTATAAATAAAGTGCCTAATTGTAAAGAAGGTATTGAATCGGTTAAAGCAACGGCTTGTTTATATACATCATAACCAATTGAGCTTACCTGTAAAGTATATGTTCCAACGGGTACACCGGTAAAAGTAAATGCACCTTCCGCATCGGAGAGGGCATTGTATTTTACGGTTGTATCTTTTGTTTGACTAAGTATAAGGTTGGCTGTTTTAAGGGGAGAATTATCAGTAAGGTCTAACAATTTACCGCTAACAGTTTGTGCACGGCTAGCTATACCCACACACAAAAACAAAACTAAAATGTGAAAATGCTTCATAAAAAAAGTAATAATGTAGGATAAGACGTTGGTTTTTAAGTTTCCTTTTACCACATGTGTTTTTTTATGTTTACCAACAGTATGCTTGTTATTTTTTATGGGTTACTTATATATAAACCAATACGTTCTGCCCATTTTGCGGGCCACAGTTAAATGTTAAGGAATGTATAATAATTATGTTTTTTGAATGAACGGCTCATGTTCATTCGAAAAAACTACATAGCCGAGGGGCATAATTTGCCTTATAAAAAGGTTGTTTTATGCTTTAAAAAAAATAATTACAGCTTTTTTGTGCGTGTTGTTTGGTGTAAGTCAGTTATCTTGCACCTCCTTAATAATGTTAGAAAGTATGGAATATTCAAAACTTGTGGCCGTAAGCGGCTTATCCGGTTTGTTTGAGTTGTTGAGCAGCAAAAACGATGGTGCCATTGTACGCTCTATAGAAGATGGTACTACAAAATTTGCCGCTGCCCGGGTGCATCAATTTTCGCATTTGGAAAGTGTAGAAATATATACCGTTGGTGATAATGTAAACCTGGTTGAAGTATTTAAAACTATGGACGCTGCTGGTACTGCATTGCCTGATGCTAAAGACAACGCTGCTGTAAAAAAATATTTTGAGCAAGTGTACCCAAACATGGACTTTGACCGTGTGTACGCCAGCGATATGAAAAAAATAGTAAAATGGTTTGATGTTTTAAAACGTAAAAACGTTGAGCTTAAAGTAACTGAATTACCGGAAGAGGAAGAAGTAGTAGCAGAAGCTGCTGCTGTTGAGACTGAAGAAAAACCGGCTAAAAAAGCACCTGCTAAGAAAAAAGCAGCTGAAAGTACAGAGGAAGAAGAAAAGCCAAAAGCAAAAGCTACTAAAAAAGCTAAAGAAACAGAAGGTGAAGAACCTGCTGAAAAGAAAGCACCTGCTAAGAAAAAAGCAGCGCCTAAAAAGAAAGCAGAGTAATTTTTACTTGCTACAATACTGTATGGGTACGGCTTATGTCGTACCTTTTTTTATGCTTGGGAGAGAAGTCGGAAAGTCCGGAAGACCGAAGTGAATAGTCAACAGTGAATGGTCAATTAGAACAAGCAAAACTCACAAATTACCACTTACAATAAATCCTACATCAACAAATCAGACATCATAAATTTTCTGCTGCTGAAGGGCTGCCCGATTGGCAGCAGTAGCTGCAACCGTGTGTGGGCAAAGCAGCGCAGGCGTTGCACTACTGCAGAAAGCGGGGACTGAAGCTGACCGGAGTTTCTATTGCTGATAGCCCCAAGTAAGTTGTAAGTTTTAAGTTATAAGGTGGCTTTAAAAGAAAAAAAGCCCCCGTGTGGAAACACGGCGACTTAGGTTAAGGCTCTGATTAGTAGCTATTTTAAAATGAGATTATTGTCATGGAATTATCTGTACCAAAGCTACTCTAAGGTTTTGATATTTCCCAAAAATACATGTACCACAAACTGGTAATTATTTTAACCCGTTGAGCTGCTGTTGCACAAACTGCATTAATCCGTCAATATGGTTAGGTGATAAATCGAACTTAAGTCCCGCTGCTTCAAACAATTGCGGTAAAGTTTTGGTGCCGCCCAGGCTTAATGCCTGTATATAGTTTTCTACCGCTTTTTCGGGGCTTTGCTTGTGTTGTTGCCACATACCAATGGCGCCTAACTGCGCAATGCCGTACTCAATGTAGTAAAATGGTACTTCGTATAGGTGTAACTGGCGTTGCCAGTGGTAATACATGTATTCTTCCAATCCGCTGCGGTCAATTACGGGTGATAGAAACTCAGTATATATTTCAAACCATTTTTGTTTACGTTCGTTGGTTGTGTGGTTAGGGTTTTCGTAAATCCAGTGTTGAAATTTATCGATAGTGGCCACCCAGGGGAAAATAGTAATTACTCTTTCCAGTTGTTGCTCCTTGGCTCTTAATAATTCTTCTTCGTTGTTAAAAAATACCTGCCAGTGATCCATAGTAAATAACTCCATGCTCATGCTGGCTACTTCGGCAATCTCGGTTGGGTATTCTTTAAATCCGTTTAAGCTTAGGTTATGCGATAAAAATGAATGTACGGCATGGCCGCCTTCGTGTACCATGGTAATTACATCGTCAAACTGACCGGCGGCATTCATAAAAATAAATGGTGCGCCGCTTTCTGCTAAAGGACAATTATAACCACCGGGCGCTTTGCCTTTGCGACTTTCTAAATCTAAATGCCCCATGGCTTTCATTTTGCTGATGCAATTGGCAAAGAATGGTTTTAGCTGATTAAAACAAGCGATGGTTTTTTGTACCAAGTCTTCGCCATTGGTAAAGGGACGTAAGGGTTGTATGCCTGCCGGTTCGGCTTCCACATCCCAGGGACGTAGTGTATCTAAGCCTAGTTTTTGCTTTTTGTTTTCGTAAATCTGGTTTACAAGTGGTAACACATGTTGTTTTACGGCTTCGTGAAATAAGAAACAGTCTTCTTTGGAATAATCAAAACGGCCTAGCTCTGCAAACCTAAAATCACGGTAGTTTTCAAAACCTGTGTTAACCGCTACCTGATGGCGTTTTTTAAGTAAGGAATTAAACAACTCGTCTAAAGCTTCTTTATCTGCTAATCGTCTGTCGGCAATTTTGCGGTACACTTCTTCTCTTACGTTTCTGTCGCTGTCTTCTAAAAACTTCATGGCCTGTTGCAGTGTGTACTCCTGCCCGTTTACGGTTACCGTCATTTTACCGGCAATGGCGCCAAACTTTTGTGCTTCTACACTTAGGTTGGCTTGTATTTCAACATTCTCCTGACGAAATAAATCGATATTCTTTTTTACGTTACGCAAGTAAGTAAAATAGGTTTCTTTATCCAACTCGTTCACCAACGGATGCGCTACTAACTTGCGATTTAATACATCGGCATAGGGCTGTATATGCGGCTGTATATCCATCATAAAGTAATTAAAGGCTTCTTCAATTTCTTTATTCTCGGTGTCGCAGGTCATTTTAATCTGGCGCCAGCAAACATCTTCGCTGATAACGGCTTCCAGCTCGCTGCTATCCTGTAACCATTGGTTTAGTTGTTCGATGGTATTTATTTCACGTTGCTCCAGTTCTTTAAAATAGGGCTCTAGTGATGCCCAATTTGTTATAGCAAAATCTTTAGGTAAAAAGTGGCGTTCAATTTTTTGTATATCGGCTGTTATCATGTTGCGTAATTATTAATAAAGTTGTTTACAAAGATTAAACAATTGATAGATAAAATAGTTTTAAAATATGCCCGGTTTAAAAAGCCAAGGTTATTCTTTAGCAAGTAACGAATAACTATCTGTTACTACAATTTGTACCTGTTGAAAGTATGCTGTTAAATAATACTTGTGATTAAGGCCACACAATACCAATATTTTTTTACCGGGGTTTTCTTTTGAAATTTTTACGGCCTGTCTGGCCATATAGTTGTTTCTTTTTTCCCAAAAAACAAGCGTGTTTTCAAAATCGGCTATTGTGGTTGTGTCAGTAATATATTTTTTGCTCAATGTAAGCACTTGTTTCTTTTCTGTTTCGTAAAGGTGGCGGGTTTGTTGCATTACGGAAGGGTGGTTTATGTCGGCCAGCGTTGACCGCACAACCATTGCATAATACGCCTTGTTTGTTTTTCTAAAAGATGCGTAAGTAATACTATCATCGGTAGATAAGGATGCACTATCCATTCGTTTATAAAAACTACTATTAATAGCTATCCATTTTTTTACATAACCACGTCTATCTGGTATAAGTGTGTCATACGGTTGTATGCTACAATCTTTGTTCTTTTTGGCATATTGCTGCACACTCAGTTTTTCAATACTGGGTTTTCCAAGCCTAAAAAAACGTACCAGCTTTAACCCAAAAACAGATTTATATGGTTTGTCCTGTTCCCGTAAAATAATATCAGGCTTAACCTGTTTAATTGCGTTGTATAAAGTTTTATGGTTAAATTTTTTATTGCCCGTATGAATAGTGCCTATTATAATTACTTCGGCCGGTGTTGCTTTCGGTTGCGCAAACAGTTTACCGGCCATACAACAAAGTATGGCAAATAAACAAAAACACCTGCAGGCAAAATTTAATGGCATAATAGTTTTAAAAAATATCAAACAACTCTTTCAACGATGTAACGGCATAGGTACTGTTTACCGGTTCTTTATTTCCCACATGGTTTACATACACCTGATCCATACCGGCGTTTCTGGCGCCTAGTATATCTGCGTCAACGGTATCGCCAATCATAATGCTATTTTCGGGCATGGCATTTGTTATTTTAAACGCATAATCAAAAATTTCTTTATTAGGTTTTAGGCTATTGCTTCCTTCGGAGGTAATTACTTCTTTGAAAAAAGGTGCTAGTCCTGAGTATTTTAATTTGTTGTGCTGCACGGTTTCAAAACCATTGGTTATTAAATGCAGCTGATAATTTTTATCCTGCAAATAAGTTAACAACTCTATAGTATGCGGAAATAAAATGGTGCGTGTAGGCAACAGGGCTAAAAAAGTATCACTCATTTTTTGCGACAAGGCTTCGTCGGCAATTTTAAAATCGAGCAAGGCCAGCCACATACGTTTAACACGCAACTCGTTTTGTTTTATAAATCCCTTGCGGTAACGTTCCCATAATTTATCGTTATGTATCAGGTAGTTTTTATAAAACAATTCAAAATCGTGAATACCTCTTTTTTCTAGCTCCAACTCACTGTATAAACTAACTAATGTTTCGCGGGCATTGGCATCAAAGTCCCAAATGGTATGGTCTAAATCAAAAAATAAATGCTGGTATTTGCTTGGCATAGTAACAAAGATAAATCATTCGTTATAGCAGGCCATCGCTTATCTGTTATTGATAAATTAAACTTGGTATACAAGCTAATTTCGGGTAATATTACATACTTCGTTTTTAAAACTATTTGCTATGCGTTTATTTGCTTTTTGTCTGGTTTTTATTTGCTCCCTTGCAAATGCCCAACAGTACGATGTACTTATACAAAACGGCCGCATTATTGATGGTAGCGGCAACAATTGGTATTATGCCGACATAGCTATTAAAGATGGTAAGATTGCGCAAATAGGCCGCCTTACTAATGCCAGTGCACAAAAAACAATTAATGCCAAAGGCTTAACCATTGCTCCCGGTTTTATTGATGTGCATACACATATTGAAGGCGATGAAAGCAAAGACCCACAAGCCAAAAGTTTTATTTACGATGGTGTTACCACGGTGGTTGCCGGTAACTGCGGAGCATCCAATGTAGGTGTGGCAAAATATTTAAGCTGGATAGATTCATTAGGTTTGTCCGTTAATGTGGCTACGCTTATTGGCCATAACGATGTACGCAAAGCTGTAATGGGCCGTGCCAATCGTGATGCAACCGCCAACGAATTACAACAAATGCAACAACTAGTTGCAAAAGCCATGCAAGAAGGTGCAGTGGGCATGTCAACTGGATTAATTTATATACCCGGCACTTATACCAAAACACCCGAGATTGTTGCATTAGCTAAAGTTGTTGCACAATATGGCGGCTTGTATGCCAGCCACATGCGTGACGAAGGCGATAGCGTAACTCAAGCCATTAACGAAGCCATTACCATTGGCAGAGAAGCTGGCTTACCCGTGCAAATTTCTCACTTTAAAGTAAGCGGACAACATAACTGGGGCCGTAGCAAACAAACCATTGCCATGGTAGCAAATGCCCGCCAACAAGGCATTGATGTTACCATTGACCAATACCCTTACACCGCCAGCAGCACCGGCATTAGCACTCTTTTACCCGATGCTGTTTTAGCCGATGGACAGGACAGTATTAAAGCCCGCTTACAACGTGCCGATGTACGTAAACAAGTTACCAATCATATATTGGCTCGTTTAAAAAAACGCAAACTAAAACACCTTAGTTATGCGGTGGTAGCGTATTATGCTGCCGATACTACTTACAACGGTAAAAGCATTGAAGAAATTAACCGCATGATTGGTCGTAAACATACTGCTAAAGCCGAGGCCGAAACCGTAATGGACATTATGATGAATGGTGGCGCCAGTGCCGTGTTTCATGGTATGAGCGAAAACGATGTGCAATACATTATGCAGTATCCGTTTAACATGTTTGCCAGCGATGCTTCCATCCGCATTTTTAATGCCGGCATGCCGCACCCACGTGGTTATGGTACTAATGCCCGGGTGTTGGGCAACTATGTACGTGATTTAAAAGTTATATCGCTAGAAGAAGCTATCCGCCGTATGACCAGCCTGCCTGCACAAAAATTTATGTTGCACAACAGGGGTTTATTAAAAGAAGGCATGGCCGCCGATATTGTTGTGTTTGATGCCAGCGAAGTAAAAGATGTTTCTACTTTTACCAAGCCACATGCTTATTCTACCGGTTTTAAATATGTATTGGTAAACGGCAAGTTAACCGTTGATAATGCTGTACACAATGGCACCCGTGCAGGGGTAAGTTTATATGGACCAGCGAAACAGAATTGAGATTTGAGACATGAGATTTGAGACGTTTCAGACAGGGTTGTCTCAATTCTCAAATCTGACAGCTAATTTCTTTTTTGTCAGCTGCATTACTACTATCATCGTCTGTTGTGTCACTCACTTGTACTGCAGGAATTCTATTGGGCACTTTGCAGTACCCCGCATTTTAATCGAGGTGTTCTGTAATTCTATTGGGCATTGTGTAGGTTTTCTATTCTAGAAAAAAAACCTCATTGGCAAATTGTCTAATTATCTCATTGCCTAATTATTCTCTAGCTACTGTGGTCGCTTACAATAACCCATTGGTTTTTTATTTTTTTAAATAGCAACGTAAAATGCCCTTGTATATTACCAACACTGCGTGTTAAATGCCATTTGCCTACAACAGAAAAATATAAAACTGATAATCGTTTTACAGAAAGTATATCAAAGTTTAACTTGCCCATGGTGGCGGTGTCAGGATAATTTTTCTTGTAATTATTTAAGGTGTTTTGCCAGCCATAGGTAACACCGTTTTTACCAATAAAAGTCAGGGAATCACTTTCCCAATAACCTTTCATAAATGCATCAATATTACCGGCATTCCAATCGGCAGTTTGGCGTTGTAAAATATTGCGGATGGTTTGTTCATCGTTTTTTTGTGCAGCAACGGCTATACTTAAAAAAATAGTGGTAACGAGTAGTAGTTGTTTCATGTTACTAAGTTACTGTATGATTGCTGATTTTTATTGTGTGTTTTAATTTTATAAATGATTGAAACCATTCACTACGCTGTGAAACTTTCTATAGCCCACGGTTTAAACCGTGGGCTATAATATTGCTACGTAAAAGCAAAACGTCTTTTTTACCACAGAGGAAAAGGAGTTATTACACGGAGTTACACAAAGTTTGTGCTGTGCTACTCTGTGAAAAACCTTTGTGTAAATCAGTGGTCTAATAAATCAGCGTTACGAAAAAAGATGAACAATGATATACAGCTGACGGGATGCCGGATGTGGAGGGCGGCGACGCAGGAGCCGGTGCGAAGCAATAGCGTAGCACGACACCCCGTAACAGCCGGTACTGCCGCTGATTAGCGATATGCAGCCGACAGCCCCAAATATTTCCTACTATTTTAATTTAATATAACTTTGCCACAACATGAAAAAGCAGGAAATACCACAGGACCCTAGCGCATTGAATAATGTAACCAAAGAGGTGGCGTATGCGGTGGATGATGCCGGCAATTATACTACCGATTTAAGTACCGGCTGGTCGGTTAAAGCCGAAGCGCTGGACCATGCCTGGCAGGATATTGAACAACGTGTGGCCGATGCCCGCAAAAAAGTAGAAAACAAGGAGGCGAGTCCGTTGTTGTATTTCATGGAAAAAAAACTGATGGATATAAAAATTTTATCAGCATATACCGGTTTTTGGGGCTTTACTATTAAGCGACATTTAAAGTATGGTGCGTTTAAAAATCTTAGTCAAAAAAGATTGGAGAAATATGCCGAAGTGTTTGATATTAGCATTGATGAATTGAAAAAACCTTTTTAAATAATAATAGTTACTACTGCGTAGCACTTGTTTGATTATTACCTTATCCCAATTACATTACTTACATGAAACTTGATTTTGAACATATACAAACGGCGCATTGTGAAAATGGCGTAAGCGTTAGTTTGTTAAAACATGCCGGTGTGCACCAAATGACGGAGCCTTTGGCTTTTGGTATTGGCTCGGGTTTGTTTTACATTATACTTAGCGTAGTAAAAGTAAATAACGCTCCGCTAATTTCTTTTAGAACCATGCCCGGTAAAATTTTTCAACGTACCTGCCAATCGTTAGGTGTGCCGGTGGTGCGTAAAAAGTTTTTATCAAAAGAAAAAGCACAACAGGCTTTGGATGAAAGATTAGAACAAGGCTTGCCTGCTGCTTGTCAGGTTGGTGTTTATTATTTGACTTATTTTCCTAAAGAATATCGTTTTCATTTTAATGCCCATAACTTAATTGTAATTGGTAAAGAGGGTGATAATTATTTAATAAGCGATCCGGTAATGGAAGGCTTGCATACATTAAGTAGTTATGAATTAGAAAGAGTACGTTTTGCAAAAGGTCCCTTAGCACCTCGTGGACAATTGTATTACCCAGGTACTATTACCAGCCCTGTAACAGATAGTCAGATTAAAGCGGCTATTGTAAAAGGTATTAAACGCAATGTGAGAGATATGCTGAACATTCCCGGTTTTTTTGCGGGTGTTAGTGGCATACAACATACCGGTAAAAAAATAAAAACCTGGAAGGATAAATTAGGTGATGCTAAAGCCCGTAGTTACTTAGCACAGTTGGTACGTATGCAGGAAGAGATTGGTACCGGTGGCGGTGGGTTTCGTTTTATTTACGGCGCCTTTTTACAACAGTCGCATGCGTATCATCCGGTGGATGAGTTGTTAGATTTATCGGCACAATTTACCAAGGCCGGCGACCGCTGGCGTGATGCTGCCATACAAGCCGCAGGTATTTATAAAGGTCGTTTACAATCGCAAGCAGATTATGATGTAATGGGCGATATGTTGATAGAGATTTCGGCGATGGAGAAAAAAGCTTTTACGGAGTTAAAGGCTGTGGCGAAGAGATTGTAGAGATTTATTGACTTAAAAAATTATGAGCATACAACCCGGCAACTAATGTTTCCGGGTTTTTTTATTTACATCGCATATAATTGATTATCAAACATTTAATTTTTACTTATTTAGAGCCACAAGGATAATTCACAATTTGTGAATTGTGAAGTGTGAATTGTTTGTATCTTAGGTGTATGAACTCACATAATGGAATGCGGCCGCAGGATATAGCGGTATTGCTTAAAATAATGATTTCGGATGCTGATTGGATGAGTAAAACAATTGCAGCGGATTTGTTTTTGAGTCCTGCCGAAGTTAGCTATTCGCTACAACGATCGGCCTTAGCTGAATTACTTGATCCGTTAAAAAGGAAGGTGATGAGAAAGGGGTTTTTGGAGTTTATTCAATTTGGATTGCCAAGGGTGTTTCCTGTAATACGGGGAGGAATTTCGATTGGCTTTCCCACCGCTTTTTCGTCGCCGGTAATGTTGCCACACCTTATGACAAACGAATTTAATGAGGTAGTTGTATGGGCCCATGCAGCAGGAAATGCAAGGGGAGAAACAATAAGCCCTTTATACCCTAACGCTGTTAAGGCTGCACTAAAAGATCAAAAAATTTATGAATTATTATCGCTGGTTGACGTAATGCGTATGGGCAAAGTAAGAGAAAAAGAAATAGCACTTAGGTTATTGAAAGAAAAATTCAGCCTTTCTTATGCATGAAAACATTGTACGTATAAAAGCTGTAGCGCAAAGTTTAAAAGGGCTTAATATACCTTATGTATTTGTGGGTGGCGCAACGGTTTCTTTATATGCTACACAAAATGCATTGGCAGAAACGATAAGACCAACTGATGATGTAGATATAGTGATTGAACTTGCAACATACGCCGATCACTCAAAAATGGAAGAGCAGCTTAGAACACTGGGGTTTATTAACGATATTGACTCCGGTATAATATGTCGTTATACTTTACAAGGTATTATTGTTGATATTATGCCAACCAATGCAGATATATTGGGATTTAGCAATAGGTGGTATGCGGATGGCCTTAGCAATGCAATAAAATACAAACTGGACGCCGATACAGAAATACTTATTTTTTCTTTGCCTTACTTTTTAGCATCAAAATGGGAAGCTCATAAATCAAGAGGAGGCGACTTACGTACAAGCCGTGATTTTGAAGACATGGTTTATATTTTTCAAAATTGTAAAGACTTTGACACACAACTTTTACATGGTACCGAGTTGGTAAAGCAATATTTTGTTGAGGAGTTTGCTTCGTTAATTGACCATCCTGATTTTGAAGAAGGTTTATATAGCCATATGGAAGGTATAAGATTTGGCGCCAGTGCAGAAAAGTTAATTGCCCAGATAAAAGCCGGTATTAACTTGACTATGTAGCATCGCTAATTATAACTAATGCAAAAAAGTAATAGTAGTTGAGCTAATACCTTTTTATAAAAACTTATCGCCTTTATTCCTTCTTACTTCGGCTACGTATTCTTTAATTTCCTGTTCTTTTTCTTTTTTGCAAATCAGTAATACATCTTTGGTGTCTACTACAATATAGTCTTCCATGCCTTGTAATAATACTAGCTTGTTATGTGGCATGTGTACCATATTGTTTTTTGCATCTACAATCATTACATGATCGCCAATTACTGCATTTTGGAAATAATCTTTTTCCATATTATCCCAGGCGCTGTTCCAGGTGCCTAAATCGCTCCAGGCAAAATCGGCAGGTAATACATATACATTATCGGCTTTTTCCATAATACCAAAATCAATAGAGATGTTGGTACACTGCGGGTATATTCTTTCTATGGCAGCTTTTTCTTCCGGTGTATTAAACTTGTCCTGTTCGGCATGAAAAACCTCATGCATTTCGGGTAATAGTTTTTCAAACGCATCAACCAGGTTTTTTACTTTCCAGGTAAAGATGCCGGCGTTCCATAAAAAATCACCACTGGCAACAAAGGTTTTTGCCAGCTCCAGATTGGGTTTTTCGGTAAAGGTTTTTACTTTATAAATACCCGGTGCGGCTTCGGGTGCATCATGTTGTATATAACCATAACCGGTGTTAGGGTTAGTAGGTTTAATGCCAATGGTAACCAATGCATTTATATGTGTTACAAAGTCAAACGCTTTTTCGGCTACAGCCACAAAAGCATCGGTATCTAAAATTAAATTGTCAGCAGGAGCCGCAATCATTACCGCTTGCGGATCTTTTTGTAATAACTTAAAGGCAATGTATGCAATGCAGGGTGCCGTGTTTTTTCGTGATGGTTCTGCTAAAATATTATCGGCTTGCATATCGGGTAATTGTTCTTTTACCTTGCCAACATATTCGGCCGCAGTAATAACAAAAATATTTTCCGGCGGCACCAGGCGTGAATACCTTTCAAAGGTTTGCTGAATGAGTGTTTTGCCTAAACCCAGAATATCTAAAAACTGCTTGGGTAAACCGGTGCGGCTCATGGGCCAAAAGCGGCTTCCAATTCCTCCGGCCATAATGGCTACATATCTGTGCTCGTTACTCATTCTTATTACTTAAGGTATGTAAAACTCCAAAGCTATTCAATTTAGCTTACAATACCGCATGAGTTATATAGTTATGACAAGTATATAATCATTGCTTTTTTGATGGCCCGAAAATTGAACGTACTAACTATATTTACTAAACCAATTGTACCTTTATACACTTGTATCAATTGCCTCATTATTAATTTTACGTTATGACAACTGATGCCCGACAACCTTATAAAACACTGATACTGGTGCGCCATGCAAAAAGCGATTGGGGCAACCTTAACCTTAGCGATTTTGACCGACCACTAAATGAACGTGGCTTAAGAGATGCGCCACGTATGGCACAACACTTAATTGAAAAAGGTATTGCTATTGATGCATTTATTGCTAGCCCAGCTAAGCGTGCAAAAAAAACGGCACAAATTTTTTCAAATACTTACAAGCGTGATAAAGATGCCATTATTTATCACACGGCATTGTACCTGGCGCCGCCTACTGTTTTTTTTGATGTAATAAGCCAAACTGATAATAAATACAACAGCATTGCTGTTTTTTCGCACAACAACGGACTTACCGAGTTTGCCAACCTGTTAACCAACACCCGCATAGATGATTTACCTACCTGCGGTGTTTTTGCTGTAACCGTTGCTACTGATAACTGGGCAAATATTTTACATGCCGATAAACATTTTTTGTTTTGCGATTATCCGAAGGGGATATGAGGGAGGGTTGGGAAGACGGGAAGTGCGAAAGACGGAAAGACGGGAAGTGAGTAGTGAATAGTCAATAGTGAGTTGGGGCTTTTCAAATATTGGAAACCAGAGATAGTCGGAAAGTCCGAAAGACGGAAAGACGGTGAGTCGGAAAGACCGTAAGTGAGTGGTGAGTAGTCAATAGTGAGTTGGGGCAAATTCGTAAATTATTACTACTCTAAAATACCTGTAAAGAAATCTTAAGTACGGGCAATTATATCACAGATCAAAAAATCTGAGATCGTAGATTAAATCAGAAATCATCAAATCCTAAATCAGAAATTTTATTGCTGATGGGCTGCACGACTGGCAGTAGTAGCTGCAATGAAGCGTGGGTGTGTAGCCCGGCATTGCACTACTACAGAAGGCGTGGACTGAAGCTGAATAGCGTTACTACTGCTGACAGCCCCACAACTGTATTTAAAAAACCTTGTTGACAATAGTTGCTTTTATACTTAGGGGTGTGTTAGTTTTGTTGTACAAATTTTACTAGTGGAAAAAACTTATGAATGGCATAAGATAGCGATGCATGTGAACGAGCTTCCTTTTGCTGATAATAATATTGCTGTTATAAAAATTAAGGGCAAGAAAATTTGTTTGGGTTTGTTTAATAACCAAATTTTTGCGTTTGGTTATTTATGTCCGCATGCAGGTAAGCCGTTGGCAGAAGGGTATATTGATGCGCAGGGCCGTGTGGTGTGCCCGCTGCACCGCTATAAGTTTGATATGCGTAATGGCCGCAATGTTACCGGCGAAGGTTATTTTATGAAACACTGGCCGGTTGAAGACCGTGAAGATGGTATTTTTTTGGGGCTGGAGCCATCGGGTTTTTTTCTGTGGTAATTTTTGTAAGAACAAATACTTAGTACATTTTAGGTGGCTTCTATTAAATTCATGTTGATAAATATCAAATAAACAGGGGTTTTTACTATGGTGCTGCAATAAAATTGGGTTAGCTCGTTTATGAATGACTAAATCCAATTTTTATATGAGAAAACTCTACTTACTAGGTAGTAGTTGTTGCTTTGCTTTTTGCTTACACGCACAAACCATATTTACAGCACAAGGCGCTACTCAACTTTACATTTCTCCGGCCACCATTTTTTATGCTGATGGTTTAGGCTTTCAGCCAACTGCCGGTTTTACTATTACTAATAACAGTTTGGACAAAAACACAACGCTGGTAAACTATACTGTTAATCCGCATATTGCCAGGGTGTATAAGTTTAGTAATACAACTGCTGTTTACAGTGGTTACCTGGGTATTTTTTACCAGGATAGTGAGCTAACCGGCATTGCAGAAAGTATGTTTGAAATTAACGTACACAACAATATAAGTTGGCAGGCCATAAGCACATTATCGTTTGATGCTACTGCAAATTTTGTTATTAGTAATGCTGTAACCAATACAGCCTTAAACGAATTAACCATTGCCAACATGTTATTGGCTTTACCTGTAAAGTGGGGCAATGTACAGGCATTTAGAACACAGCAACACATTACCGTAAACTGGCAAACGAAACAAGAGCAACAGGTAAAAAGTTTTACCGTGGAGCGTAGTTTGGATGGCTTGGTATGGCAAACAGTAGCCGCTAATATTCCGGCTAAAAATAACGAGCAAGGCGGTTTGTATAAAATAACCGACCAAAAGCACCTGCCTATGCAAGTGTATTACCGCATTAAACAAACCGACTTTAATGGCCAACATAGTTTTTCAAACGTGGTAACGGTAGAAGCTACTGACATACAAGCCGAAAGAATGATTGTTTACCCCAACCCTGTTGCCGAAAGTTTTAAACTTACTGCTATTAATGGCAACACCGTAAAAACGGTGCGCCTATACAATACACTGGGTGTACTAATTAAAAGCTGGGCGGCCGGCACCGATTTGTACAATATTGCCGACCAAAAACCGGGTACTTATTTAATTACTGTAACCGCCAACAATAACCAGGTACAACACTTTAAAATAACTAAACACTAACTGCTTACAAGAAAAAAAATATCATTATGAAAAAACTATTTGTTATTCTTTTATCCTTTACCGTTTATAGTTCGCAAGCACAGGTTGGTATTGGCACTGCTACACCCCATGCTTCATCGCAATTAGATATTAGCGCAGATGACAAAGGTTTATTAATACCACGTTTAACAGCTACGCAACGCATAGGCATTGCAAGTCCGGCTACGGGTTTATTGGTTTACCAAACCACCGATGTAACCGGTTTTTATTATTATACCGGTACCGCCTGGACCAATTTGGTAAGCGGCGGATCGGGTGGCGTACCCACCGGAACCATTATGGCTTTTGCCGGCAGTACCGCACCTGCAGGCTGGGTATTGTGTAACGGTGCCGCCATTAGCCGTACCACAAATTCACTTTTATACGCTGCCATTGGTGTTGCTTATGGCATTGGTGACGGTAGTACAACTTTTAATATTCCCGACTTACGTGGACGCACCATTTTTGGCTTGGACAATATGGGTGGCACTGCCGCCGGCAGGTTAACCACTGCAGGTGGTATTAGTGCAAATAATGCCTTGGGAGCCACTGGTGGCACACAAACTTTAAGTATTGGGGTTACTAACTTACCGTCACATAACCATACGTTTACGGGTACCTCGGCCACCACATCGTCCAACTCGCATACCCACAATTATCAGGATGCTTATTTTGCTGAAAACACAAGCGTTATGGGCGGTACCGGCGCGGTGGGTGGTAACGGGCGTTTTGGTACCAGTGCCGGTACCGATAATGATAATAGTTTTGTGTTTAGAACCAATTCAAACACTCACACTCCTAACTCAACACTTGCCAGCACACAAATTAGCACAGGCAGTTCCAGCCACGACCATACGGTAACAGCTACCGGAACTATCGGCAATACAGGTAGCGGCACCGCGTTAGCCTCTTTAAACCCGGGTTTGGTGCTTAATTATATTATTAAATTGTAGTTTTTACAGGGTTGTAAACTGCCAGGCGTAAATTTTGCCAAAAACTATATAAAAAATTAGTGCTTAATAGTTTGTTGGATGGTGAAATTTCCTATTTTTGCAACCCCGAAAGGGAAAACACTCCTCCTTAGCTCAGTTGGTTAGAGCATCTGACTGTTAATCAGAGGGTCGCTGGTTCAAGTCCAGCAGGGGGAGCAAAAAAGGGTTTCAAATTTTGAAACCCTTTTTTATTATGTTACCAGCAGCAGTGCTACTATCATCTTTTGTTGCCACGCTCGCTTGTACTTTCTGTTCGCTATTGGGCATTGGGCTAGTTGCTATTTGCGGTGTTTAATTTCTCAGGTTGATTAAATTCACTATAACTTTTACCATCATATCCATTTCTTCAGGCTTGCTTTCTGCTATCATTAAGGTTAGGGCAACAAGCGCATTGTCTGCAATACGGCGGGAGCCATCTTCTTTATACAACAATCTGTTTTTTTCAAGAAACCATACAAATAAAAACGCTGCAATTCTTTTGTTACCATCACTGAAAGAATGGTTTTTTATTACAAAGTATAATAAATGAGCCGCCTTTTCCTCTACACTATGGTATAACTCTTTTCCACCAAATGTTTGATAAATGGCTGCCAATGACCCCTGAAAGGAATTATCTTTTTCGTTCCCAAATAGCGTGCTGCCACCAAACTTCTCTCTCAACTCGTTAATCGCAAGCATAGCGTCACCATAATTAATCCGGAAAAACTCGTCTTTACTCGTTCCTTTTATTTCAAGCACCTGGTGATCATATTGATCCAACACATCCAGTGCATAGGTATAATCGGTAATTACTTTAATCAGGCCGCTTGCTTCATCTGAATTCAGTGGTTGTTTTTCTATTACATTGGCCAAAAGTTTAACTGTTAACTTTAACTGTTCCAGTTGCTGACTCTGTTCTTTAAGCCGTTTTTCATTTACAGCATAACCTTTAATCAAGTACTCTTTTACCACTTTATTAGCCCATATACGAAACTGGGTACCCCTATACGAATTAACTCTGTAGCCTACTGAAATAACCGTATCCAGATTATAAAACTCAACATCTCTGGAAACCGTACGTTTACCTTCAGTTCGAACTGTTGCAAATTTTGCAACAGTTGAGGATTCGTCCAACTCCCCTTCTTTATAAATATTTTTTAAGTGTCGGGAAATAACAGATTTATCTCTTTCAAACAGTTCAGTTATCTGATTAAGGTTTAGCCATAAGGTATCCTTTTCAAGCTTTACATCAATAGTTGTTTGCCCGTCCTGTGATTGATAGATAATTATTTCTCCTGTTTGCATAGTTGAATTTAACATATTTACTCAAAACAATACGTTTTGAGGATTATGAGAAATTCCCTTTAACACTTAAAAAAAGGTTTCAAAATTTGAAACCCTTTTTTATTATGTTACCAGCAGTGCTCTTACCCACTACTTAATCATTACTTTTTCCGTCTGATTACCTGCTTTTATAAAGTAAATACCCGCAGCAAATGCATGCATGTCAATCTTTGCGTTACCCGCAGCGGCCTGTTGTTGCTTTACTAATTTACCCGAAGCGTTATAAATAGAAAATGCAACAGGCTTACTAACCTGTAAAAGAATTGTTTTACCAAAAACCGGATTTGTCTGTACCGTAAACAAGCCAGACGCCTGACCATCAAACTGCACCAATTTTACATCGCTGTAGGATAATCGGCCGTCAATATCTGTTTGTTGAATGCGGTAATAATTAACCCCGGCTTGTGGCTCAGCATCCTCATAATTATACGAAGTAATAGCAGCACTATTGCCGGCTGCGGAAACAGTTGCCAGGTCTTTCCATGTGCGGGCATCAAAACTACGTTGTATTATAAAGTTTTTAGTGTTTTGCTCACTGGCCGTACTCCATTCCAAAACAGTCTGTTGGTTTTGTTTAAACGCCGAAAAGTTTTGCCATTGTACCGGCAATGTTATAATTGCATTTTGTGCTACAAAATTAGATGTTGCTCCGGTCCAAGCAAATCCGCTCATGGTACCGTTGTTAGAACTTTTCTGATCAACCAGTGTAACCAAGCCCGAATTGGTTGCGCCAACACCCCCTTGGTTTACTTTATAATAACTCACCAAACCTGTACTCGTTGCCGGATCCAGTTGTTTGTTCATATTGTTTTGAATTTCAGTCTGGCTTCTGGCAACATTCCATACCCTGAACTCGTCAGCATATCCGCCAAAATATTCCGAAAAGCCGGGTTGGTTTCCAAAAACAAGGTTGTTGGCATTTGTTGAAATAGTACCTGTCACCGCCAAAGAGTTAACCATTATTCCATTAAGATAAATGCGGATAGCCGAGCCATCATAAGTTGCGGCCAAATGATACCAGACATTACGCGAAGGCAATGGAAATGATACAACCCTGAATGACCCGCCAATATGCAGGTAGGTACAAAACGACCCCCATCCATTATCGGTGCGGGGAAATATGTATCCGTTATTAGACACATTCGTCGATTTGGACATTACATTCTGAATACCCGAATTTTTAATAGGATATACCCATGCTTCCAGGGTAATGGCAGCACTAATGTCTAAAGAATTGTGGTCCGGAATAGTAACAATGTCATTCACTCCATCAAAAGAAATAGCCGAAGCGGAGCTTTGGATAGGCGAATCAACAAACCCTGCGGCACCGGTAATGGTTCCGTTATAATTTGCTTTAGCGTCCAACAAAGTATTGCCCGAGCCATCGTTACATTTATAATAGGCTACAAGGTTGGGACTAGAAACCGGTGCATTATACATAGTAGCTTTAAGCTGTTCCTGTGTACGGGCAATATTCCATATCCGTAATTCATCTACCCTTCCCTGAAAATAGCTTTGGCCTCCTGCGTGAGAGCCAATGTAAGTTGTTTCCGATGTATAGGCCGGCGCAGCCGTATTGGTAGCAACCAATGTGCCATTGCGGTACAGGCGCAAGGTAGTAGTGGCCACATTATAGGTAACAGCAACATGTACCCATTGGTTAATGGGGAATGCGCTAACATCGGCCACTGCTGTATAATTGTTGCCATGGCCTGCGTTTAAAATACCACCGCTAATCCACAATGGCGCAGCATTACTGGAAATAATATTAAGGTTTCCGGATGAAGTAGTGGCAAACACCCATGCCTCTTTTGTATAGGAAGTACCGCTGGCCATTGGCGCCCCAATAGCTACTGTTTGGTTGGTACCGTTTAGTGTAAGCGCATAGTTTTGCGCAAAAGCGGTAGATGCTGCTAACTGAAGCAGCACAAGAATAATGGTTTTCATTCAATATTGGATTTTACTTATTTAAACACAAACATATAATAAAAACATTATCTATCCTATAGCTGAAACCGGCTTGGGTAAATTGGCTCATAGACAGCTCTTTCTTAATAGAGCTACCCTAATAAAACTATATTTTTTATAATGTTACCAGCAGCAGTACTACTATCAGCTTCCGTTGCGTCGCACACTTGTACTTTCTGTTCGCTATTGGGCATTGGGTTGGTTGCGGTGTTTTTATTGTAACTCCTTTATGTTTATTATTCGTAGTTTTTTACAAAGTAAAATAACCTGACTTTTTTAGTTTTATTCAAAACAGGATGACTATGGAGAACGGGGATTATCCCCCACCAGAAATGGCTGCAACACTTGGAATTCTCCTTTCTTATTATAGGGTCATAATATAAGGTAGGTAAATAATCGCTCCGCAAACAAGAGCCAAAAAACCAAGAAGCGTTACCGCACCCGAGGTCAAATCCTTAATATCTGCAATCGATTGGTCATGTTCTTTTGTAATTTTATCTGCAAGTTTTTCAATAGCAGTGTTGAATATCTCCGCCATCAATACTAACCCCGACAACATTAACGAAACTATCCACTCGGTTTTAGTAACATGCAAAAAAACATTCAGCGTTATTACCACAATTATTGCAGCTATATGAATCCGTGTATTATAATCCTGTGATATGGCTATCCATATGCCTCGCACTGAATACCGATAGCTGTTTATATGTCTTCTTATGTTATTCATAAGTTTATACTTTTATGTTATTACATGTGACAAATAGACAATACTATATCCTCCAATGCAAACCAACTTTTTAGTATTGAGATTTTTTAAAACATTTTGATTGGTGGGTGTATCATTGAAGATACTAATAGCTAGCAACCAGAATATTATTGATGCCCAAATGTCCGCAAAATCAAACCGCCCATTTACGAAGTGAAGTAGCTGGAATATCTCCAAACCAACCGAGTAGAGTATTGGAAAATAAATACACTTTATCAATGTTTGATTAATATGAATGTAAAAAGGTTTTGATATAAGCGTTATGCAAAAAACCCACAAACCTTCCGGCAAAGAATAGATGACAAATTCGTTAAGTGGCAAAAATGTTCTGATAGAAGTTTTCAATTCTGAATACTTATTATATGTAATTAGCTGAATGAAAATTTCATTTACTACTGTTTTCTCCGTTCTATAAAACAGATAAATGAACAAACTTGCCAGCAAGGATGCTATAATAATATATTGGCTATTTTTCAGCTTTTTGATAAACTAACAGTTTAAAATATGACACTGCACCCAAGGAAACTTCTTTCAAAAGAGTTAATTTTCTGAAGGCTGTAATCTTATTTAAATAAAATATAGATTTAAAGTGGAAAACTTTTGACACAACACTAAAGGACTTGTCTAGGTATCTAAGCCAGTTGTTAGGAGTGAAGTGGTTTAAGATGTAAACTTTACCACCAGGTTTTAGCACACGTAGTACCTCTTCCATCAATTTTTCAGAATCATCTACAACAGCAATTACATGTGAGAGCACAACATAATCAAATTGCTCGTTATCAAATAACAAAGCCATTCCATCCATTTGTATGAGCTCGAGATTGGCTAAGGCTTGTTTGCGAGCATTTTTCAACATTGAAACGGATGTATCTATACCAATAACTTTATGTTTTTTATACTTTCCAAGATGTGCGCCATTTCCTACTCCGACCTCAAGCACAATACCCTCCGGCAGCATATTAAGCTCTTCAAAAAGCACTTTCTTTTGTGCTTTTAAAAAAATATCCACTAATGGATAAAAGAAAGAGAACTTATTATAGAACGCTTCCGTCTTACTGGTCATGCTTAATTTTTAAGGAAATTCTTAACGTCTTTGATAAATCAAGAGCAATTTAGTAATTTATGCTTTGAAAACCAAAGCACTTTTAAAATATTTTTCTTCCTTCATTTTTTCCTCTTATTATCCACTTTCCCATCTTCGTTTTCTCTTGTATATTCTGTTCTCTATTCGTTACTGGGTTGGCTTTTATTTTGTTGTACAAAGACTCCATATCAAAGTCTTTTAGATCAAATTATTTCATAATCAACACTTTAGCTAATATTTAGTCCGTTTTTCATTCTGCGATTCTTCCGTGTCACCTGCTGTTTTCAACACCTATTTTAGTTTTGAAGGATTAAGTTTAAAATATAATTCCTATGATAAATAAGCAAACCAAAAAAGCAAAAGCAGACATCCAAAAGTCAAATCAAAAACTCAAGGCCTTTATTACCTATGTCATTATTTGCACTTTTCCGATATTGATTATACTTATCCTTCTTTCTGGGGTTATTTCCATTATCCCTATCTGGACAATTCCTTTTTTGTTCTCTCCTTTATCAGCCCCGTCAGTTTTAATCATAATGCATTTTTTTCCTTCCAAAACCCACAATAAAAAAAGATAGTGCCTCCAAAAAAGCCCAATAGTATTCCAACAGTACAAGTGTGCGACGCAAGGGACGATGATTAGCATTACTGCTGCTGGTAACAAAATAAAAAACAATGTAACTATAATAGCGTTTTTTGTAAAGTGCAAGAAGCTGTTTTGTAATTTGGTTGTATCATAGTTGTAAAATCAAGTTTAAAAAATTAGTGACAATTATCAATTAACCACTTCTAATTGGCATTAAAATACCATTAAGGTTATTGCAATTATAGTTTTAATAAACTACAGGCGAATTTATATTATCATTTTATTACCAATGATAGTAATACTATCTTTTTATACAGCAATGCTAAAATTAATGTACGGTTGTACCAACCTTTTTAATGCTGTATTGTTATCTTTAGCCAAATGGCAAAAACCATGGAAGTGTTATTAAACTTCAAACTAAACGAACATTTATATTTACGGGATCCGGAAAACAGCGAAGTAGGCAAGGCTATTGTAAAAAATGCGATTGAGTTGATTTACGAAATTGGCTTTGAACAGTTTACTTTTAAAAAACTGGCGTATAAAATAGATTCTACCGAAGCTACTATTTACCGCTATTTTTCATCTAAGCACAAACTGCTTACTTATATACTTAGCTGGTACTGGAGTTATCTTTTGTTTATTGCAAAAATGCGTTTACAACAAGTGGCACGGCCCGATGAAAAACTCCGGCTTATTTTAAGCATCATTACCCACAACGATACGGGCACATCTAAGGTTCAGGATTATGACCTGAACAGATTACACGGCATTGTTATTTCGGAAAGCAGTAAATCGTACCTGGTAAAAGAAGTGGATGAAATTAACAAGGATATGATTTTTAGTCCGCTTAAAGGTTTGTGTCAATACATTGCCGAGGTTATAATGGAATTAAAACCCGGTTTTATATACCCCAAATCATTAGCCAGCACTTTGTTGGAAACAGCACATAATCAACAATTTTTTAGCGAACACTTGCCAAAACTAACCGACAATAAATCTAAAAAACAGCATAAAAAATATGTGCTGGATTATATAAACTTGCTAGCCTTTTCGGTAATTAAATAAAACCTTCATGAAACAGGATCCACAATATAAGGCCACCAGCAGAGCCTTGTTTAAATATATAACAAAAGAAAAAAAAGATGTTTGGGCTATTTACATTTATGCTATTCTTAGCGGTTTAGTACAACTGAGCATTCCCTTAGGTATACAAGCTATTGTTAGTTTTGTAATGGGCGCCACCATGGTAACATCGCTGTATTTATTAATCGGGTTTGTGGTATTAGGTACTTTTCTGGCCGGTTTTTTCAGGGTAAAAGTGATGCAGATTATTGAAAAAATTCAGCAGAAAATATTTGTGGAATACGCCGTTGCCTTTGCTGAAAAGTTGCCCAAAGTAAGCCTGTCGGCTACTAAGAAATATTATTTGCCCGAGTTGGTTAATCGCTTTTTTGATGCCCCTAATTTACAAAAAGGGGTTTCAAAAATATTACTGGAAATACCCACCGCTTTAATCCAGATTTTCTTTGGTATTTTATTGCTTACATTTTATCATCCATGGTTTTTAATATTTGGAGCTATGGTGGTTATTATTGTAGTATTGGTTTTCAGGTTTACGATGGATTCGGGCATACAATCCAATAACGAAGAAAGTGATAAAAAATATGAAGTAGCCTCGTGGTTGGAAGATATTGCCAGTGCTATTAAAACTTTTAAAATTAATTCTAAATCCGAGCTGCACCTTTCGGGTGTAGATGAACGAGTGGTGAGTTACCTGGACCACCGTACCAAACACTTTAAAGTACTGGTGTTTCAATACAAAACCATTATTGCCTTTAAAGTAATTATAACCTTAGTAATGTTGGCCATAGGTACTTACTTGCTGTTAAACCAACAGTTAAATATTGGTGCTTTTATTGCTACCGAAATTGTGGTTTTAACCATTATGAGCTCGGTTGAAAAATTAATTGTAAGCCTTGAATCGTATTATGATGCCATAACATCATTAACAAAACTGGGTAAAGTAACCGGTATTGCAGAAGAAAGCAATGGAACGCTGGTGCCCGAACATGCAGGCGGTGGCATGTCGCTGGACTTTAAAGATGTAAGCTTTGCCTTTAGCGATGAGAAACAAATTTTATCGCACCTTAATTTTAATATTAAGCCCAACACTTTAACGCTGGTTGATGGAAAACTGGGTGCCGGAAAATCTTTATTATTAAACATGATAGCCGGATTTTATGAGCCGGCCAGTGGTGCCATATTATTTGACAAAGTGCCGCTTAAAAATATTGATAAAATAAGCTTACGGGAAAAGATTGGCATGTACATGGACGGCATGATGATTATTAAAGGAACTTTACAGGATAATATTTTACTGGGCCGTGATAACGTTACCACAGAAGATATTGTTGAACTATCTGAAGCGATTGGTATGGAACATTTTTCCAGCCAGTTTACCAATGGCTTTTTTACCCATCTTAGCGAAACACATACCGAAATTTCGTTTAGCGCTAAAAAGAAAATCATGTTGCTAAGAGCCTTACTGGGCAATAACCGATTGTTACTTTTAGAAGATCCGTTAGAAGGTATGAACGCAGGATTTAGGGTAAGGATGGTGGAGTACTTGCAGCAAATAAAACAACATACTACCATTATAATTATTTCGCAGGCACCCGAGCTTGCAGATATTGCAGATCAAAGACTTCATATTATTAACGGTACATTAATAAACCGATAATCTTTTTATAAATGGAACTACAATCTTTCAAAAAAATATATCATATAAACCGAAGCTCCAGAGTTAAGCGTTGGTTTGTATTTTTTCTGGTTGCCGGTGTTATTGTATTGTTTTTACCCTGGACACAGAACATAAAAGTAAAAGGTACCGTGAGTACGCTTTACCAGGAGCAAAGGCCGCAACAACTTAACTCACCCATTCCGGGAAAAATTATAAAGTGGCATGTAAAAAACGGCGACTATGTACAAAAGGGTGATACTATACTACAGTTGTCCGAAGTAAAAGAAGACTACCTGGACCCAATGTTGGTAGAACGTACCCGCCAACAAGTGGATGCTAAAAAAGGAGTGAGGGAATATTATCAGGCTAAAGTGGGTACTACTAATACACAGTTGCAAGCATTGGCCGCTGCAAGAGATCTGAAGTTGAATCAAGTAAAAATTAAGATTAGTCAGCTAAACAATAAACTGATAGCCGAGGAGGCAGAGTTAACCGCTGCTGAAAATGAATTAAAGCTTAGCGAAGACCAGTTTAACCGGCAGAAAAAAATGTATGAAGACGGCTTGGTTTCGCTGACACAGTTTCAACAAAGAAGTGTGGCTTACCAAAATGCACAAGCTAAAAAAACAAGTGCCGAAAATAAATTGGCCCAAACAAGACAGGAAATTGTAACGGTAAGTATTGAACAAAATGCGACCATTCAGGACTACAACGAAAAATTGAGCAAAACCGAAGGTGATCGTTTTCAAAGTATGGGGCAAATAGAAGGTAGTACCGGCGATATTGCCAAACTTGAAAACCAGGTGGCTAACTACCAGGCACGACAAGGTTTATACTATGTACTGGCCTCGCAGGACGGGCAGGTGGTGCAACTTAACAAAGCAGGTATTGGTGAAATACTAAAAGAAACAGAAAGCATTGGTACCATTGTTCCTAAAAAAGTTGATTACGCTGTAGAGATATATGTAAAACCCGTGGACTTGCCATTGTTAAAAGAAGGGCAAACGGTAATGTGTGTGTTTGATGGTTTCCCGGCCATAGTGTTTTCGGGTTGGCCCAACACCAGTTACGGCACTTTTGCCGGAAAGGTAATAGCCGTAGAAAGTAATATTAATGTAAACGGACTTTTTAAAGCCTTGGTAATTGAAGATAAAACCAAGAAACCCTGGCCACCACAAATTAAAATGGGAGCAGGTGTACAAGGTATTGCTATATTAAACGATGTTCCCATTTGGTACGAACTGTGGCGAAACGTAAATGGATTTCCGCCTGATTATTATACTGTAAAAAACAACGCCGGCGCAACAACCAATGAAAAATAAATTTTCCTTATTAGTATTACTGTGCAGCGTTACACTTATATCTACTGCGCAGGATACACTTAAACTTTCGCATCAGGAGTTTTTGGCTATTGTTAAAAACTACCATCCGATGGCTTTTCGTTACCGGCTGCAAAACCAAATTGCACAGGCCGAAATACTAAAAGCAAGAGGCAATTTTGACCCCGTTGCCAGTGCTAAAAATGGCGCCAAAACAATTGATGCCGTTAACTATTACGAAGAAACCAATGTAGCACTTGGCATACCTACCTGGTATGGAATAGAGTTAAACGGAAGTTATAATACTATTGAAGGTGAACGATTGAACAGCAGCGAAACACCCGGTGGCTTATACCAGTTTGGCATTACACTTCCGCTTGCTAAAAACCTTTTATACGATAGAAGAAGAGCTTTGCTGGACCAGGCAAAATTTGCCCTGCAAATGACGGAAGCCGAACAATGGTTACTTACCAATAATTTGTTGCAGGAAGCCGATAATACTTACTGGAATTGGGTAAAAGAATATGAAATTTTTAGTTTGCAAAACCAATCGGTTAATATAAACCGCAACCGGCTTGCATTAACCAAAAAAACACTGGAGTATGGCGAAACCGCAGCCATTGATACAACGGAAGCACTTTCGCAATTGCAAAGCTTTGAGTTGGAACAACAGGATGCTTACTTACAATTTGTAAAAGCCACGCAGGAGTTGTCGTTGTTTTTATGGAAACCCGACCAACAGCCTTACGATGTTGAGCAGTTAATTATACCCCCGCAAACGCTGGATGATAATGAGGCCAATAGCAACTATATGTTATTAATTGAAGGGCTAAATGCGCAACCAATAAATAACCATGCAGCTTTAATTTACTATAACCAAAAACAAAATATACTGGAAAGCGAAAGGCGATTAAAGTTTCAAAGCTTTTTGCCCAAACTTGATTTTACTTATAACTTTTTTAATAAAGAAAACTACAACGTAAAATATCTACCGCTCTTTCAAAACAATTATCAGTACGGGGTAAAGCTGGAGGTTCCTGTGTTTTTACGCCAAGCCAGGGCCGACTATCAAATTGCAAAAACCAAAATAAGACAAAATCAATTGGATGCCGATTTTAAACGACAGGAGTTAAACACAAAAATAAACACGTATAAAAACGAGGTGTTGGGTTATCAAAACCAAATAAACATAGCTGCACAAAATATAAACAACTACCAACGTTTGCTTAATGCCGAGGAAGCAAAATATAGTAATGGTGAAAGTTCTTTATTCCTTATTAATAGCCGCGAAAACAAATTAATTGATGCGCAAGAAAAGGCTTTGGAACTAAAACTAAAATTTGTAAAAAGTTATAACCAACTTAAATGGATAAACGAAAACTTTAACATCAGATAAAATTATACGTACACTCCCTGGTAGTGCAATTTGCACATGTTAACCATGATTTTTTTTATAACAATAATAAAACTGACAAATTGCGTAACAAATTACTGCTACTAAAAAACGCTAAGTAAAAAGGTTACGATTGTTGATTAGTATTACTGAAGATGAAGGGCTGCGCTGCTTAGCCGTAAATGGGAGCAAAGCGTATTGCAGGCGGGCAGCGAACTATAGCCGATTAGCGATATAGCCCGCCAAAAGAAAAATTATAACAACTATGTTTTATAAGGCGGGCTGCCGACAGCCCCAAAAAAGTTTTTTATCTCTAACCCTTAAACGCTGCTTATTTAATTGTTGTATTAATTTAGCAGCATAAAATTTAAACCAATGATTGTTTCTATACTTGAGCAAATTGAAAAAAAGCAAATCACTTTTAAAGAGGTATTGGCGTTTATTGATGCGCATTACCAACACACTCCTACTGCTTTTAAAAACGGCAGCCAGTACAATGCCGCTACCGAAAACCAGGGCAGTGCCCGTGTGTTTGCATTTGGTAAACAACAAAACCTTAGTAAAAATAATACGCTTAAATTATTTGCGGAGCATTACAATGCGGTGCTGCAAAACCCTGACGGAACCGACCATCAGAATATTCGCCAGTTTATGTTACATGGCTGGGAGGGAATAGTGTTTGAATAGTTTATTAATACAATACAACAACATAAAAAAAGCCCCTCTGTAATGAGGGGCTTTAATTTTTTAGTCCTGTACAACCAGCCTAAAGCCGTTGCCATGAATATTTACAATTTCAATCTTTTCATCGTCTTTTAAATACTTACGCAGTTTGGCAATATATACGTCCATACTGCGGCCGTTAAAGTAAGTATCGCTGCCCCATATTTTTTTCAATGCCTGGTCACGTGGTAACAAATCGTTTAAATGCTCGGCCAGCATTTTCAACAGTTCATTTTCTTTTGGCGATAATGTTTGTGTATTATTACCATGTATTAACTGGCGCAACTTAGGGTTAAAGTGGTAACTGGCCAAGTCAAACTCTTTATTCTCAGTTTCTTTATTAATTTCTTCGTTGCGCTTTAAAATAGCTTTTATTTTAAGCAACAATACTTCGCTGTCAAAAGGTTTGGTAATATAATCATCGGCCCCCAGTTTGTAGCCTTGTATTATATCTTCTTTCATCGTTTTAGCACTCAGGAAAAACAAAGGCACATCTAAATCAATATCCCTAATTTCCTCGGCCAAAGTAAAACCATCCATATTGGGCATCATCACATCTAACAAACACAAGTCAAATTTTTCACGTTGAAAAGCGGCCAAACCCAAACGTCCGTCACGCTCCAGCGTAACATCATAATCGTTAAGTTCTAAATAGTTTTTTAATACACTGCCTAAATTCGGATCATCTTCGCACAATAATATCTTCGGTTTTTTAGCTTCCATCTTGTTTTATTTTAATGTATGACGACAAATAAAGTTAAAGGTTTTTGTGCTGAGAAGAATACGGCCGCAATTTTTTGTTAAAACAGCCTGCTATTCCGTTACAATATACTTATTTTTTGTTTGGGGCTGTCAGGAGCAGTAATTCTATTCAACTTCGGTTCCCGCTTTCCGCTATATGCCTCCCTGCGGTCGGCATGCCGCTGCAATCGGGCAGCCCATCGCCTTATCGGTTCACTATTCAGCAATCCTCATAACGTTGTTGCTTGTTACATTTAATTCATTTATAATTTGAAAAATATTTTTTGCGTGCCCACTTTTTATGTTAAAACTAATTATACAAATTCTTCGCCACAGTTATATTATTCAAACATTAATTTTAAGTTATACAAATTTTGTTGATAATTAGATTTTTATAACATCATATCTATTTTATAAATCAATTAATTTTTTGGTTAATAAATTTATTATGTTTAATAAATATATATATTTTTGTTAATAGCCCCACGGATACATATATACTATCATATCGCTGTTCCCCAGCTCTAAACCGTATTAAAACACTTTACACCAAAGTTGTTGTGGCCATGTTTTGTGCGTACGTGTAGTTTGTTTTTACTATTTCAATTAAAGATTTTAGACAGAGCGTGTTCTGTCTTTTTATAGCACCAAAACCTGTTACTTAATGAAAAAATGTTTACTCTCCTTTGTATTATTGTTAGCACTAAACAACCTTTTTGCCCAACATGTAATTTCCGGTGTTGTTTATAACGACCCCAATGCAGGAACCATTAACCCAAGCGCTACAGGTCCCGTTTCACTACCTCCCGAAGAGTTAAGGGTAGTACTTATACGGGTTGTTGGTACAACCGAAACCATTGCGGCTGTAGCAACAGTAAACCTTAGCTCAGGCGCTTTTACTTTGCCGTCTGTAACTGCCGGCAACTATTACGCCATGCTTATTACGCCTAACACCTCCCTTGTTCCCGGAGCAGCCCCTCCCACGCTTATATTAGAAAGCGGGTGGACATACACCGGCGAATCTTGGTCTGGCACCACACCTGATGCCTTAGTAAATGGCCGAACAGATGTTTTTACAGTAAACGGTGCTATTAATACAGTAAGGTTTGGTGTACAGGAAAGGCCATTTGCCCGTAATAAAATGAACGTTTTACTTAACAACGCCTCCGCCACCGCAGTACCCTTGTTTGTAAACACAGGCAGTACTTTTACTACAGGGGCAGCCCTCGCCACTACAATTTTAGAAGGCGCCGATAATAACGGTGGTAGCATTACCAATTACAGCATTACGGTGTTACCCAAGTATGGTACTTTGTATATGAGTGGGTTGCCGGTTACCTCCCTTAGTGCAGTAACCACATTAAACTCAACCCAGTTTAACTCACTTGCCTACTTACCCAATACAGCCGCTTTAACGCAGGAAATGGACTTTTTTACTTACACCGTAACCGATAATGCTTTAACAAAATCAAACAACGCTACCTATGTTATTCCTTTTCCTTTGTTAGATGGAGATAACGATGGCGTTTCCAATCGTTTTGACATGGATAGTGATAATGACGGCATAACCAATTTGGCCGAGTGTAACTTAAACGATCCGAATGTTTTATTTGGTGAGTTTGGAGCTGGTAATTTTACCTACATCAAACCATCACACTTTACGCCCAATAGTCCAACGGTACACCGTGTTGGGCAAAATTATTATGGCGACTTAAGCACATTGTTTGGTAAACCCCCGGGGTCTATTATAGTAACAGCCTCTAACGCTAACACCCATCCGGATTTTGACGAATTTTATTCTAACGACTCTACCGGTGCTACGCAATGGACCATTACCGGAACATTGGGATCATATACAGCAATTGTTCATGGACAACAATACTTTAGTTACGACACCCGAACCATTACTGTATTAAACGGTACTCCGTATGTGTATGTTCCTTACCAAACCCAGCTTAATCCGGCACAAACTGGTTGGTCTGCCGGAAATGATGGCCAATACAACTGGTGGTTAACCAATAATAACCCGGCTACCAACCCGGTTAGTGAGGGTCTATTTGTTATGGGTTTAATTCACCCGGAACCAAAGTATTTTCAGGTAGAATCAAACGCCAATAACTTTAGAGAATGGGCTACATACTTTGTATCTATTTTACCGGAGTGTGATGATGATAACGACGGCATTCCAAACCGTTTAGATTTAGACTCTGATAACGATGGTTGTGCCGATGCATTAGAAGGCAGCGATGCATTAGCTCGTAGCACTACCAGTATTTCCACCGGCACGGTTTCGGTAGGCTTTGGCTCTACTTCCCAAAACAGAAACCTGTGTTCTGCTCCAGGTTGTGTAGACCCTAACGGAATTCCTTTTGCGGTTACAACAGGCGGACAAACACCTGTGGAAACATATAACCCTGCTATAATATCTGCTGTTTGTCAACAAGCATTGCCCGTAACTATTTCTGCATTTACTGCACATAAAAATAATAAAACCGTACTGCTTAGCTGGACAACAGGAAGCGAACAAAACAATAAAGGTTTTGAAATTGAAAGAAGCACTGACGGACTTAGCTGGAACAGTATTGGGTTTACACCAACGGCTGCACACAATGGAAACAGTAGCCAAAAAATAAACTACAATTTTACTGACAATGCTGCTGTAGCAGGCCAAAATTTTTACCGTTTAAAACAAACAGACTTTGACGGAAAGTTTGAATACAGCGATGTACGTTTGGTTGTAATGAGTGCCGAAAAAAATGTGACCATATTCCCTAACCCGGCATCAACCACATTATATATACGTGGATTAAGCGGGCAGGAAACCATTACTGTTTTTGATGTATTAGGCCGTGCAGTACTTGTACAAAAAGCTACTGCCACCACTTGCGAACTGCCGTTAAACCGTTTTGCAAATGGCACTTATCAAATTCAGGTGGTAGGTAAAAACGGTACTAGCAGTACTCATAGGTTGGTTGTAAGCAAATAAGTACAAGGTAATACTGCTACACAGGATATGTTGCAAACGCAGTTACGACTGCTGATTAGTATTACTAAAGATGAAGGGCTGCGCCGCTTAGACGTAAATGGTAGCGAAGCGAACATTGCAGGCGGGCGGCGGACTGTAGCTGAATTATGTTATGCCGATGAAAGCCCCAAAATAAAATAGTTAAACTAAATAGTCTTTTATAAACGCAGGGTATAACAGCCCTGCGTTTTTTATTGTGTAGTAACTTTAAACAACACTAAAACAAAAGTTATTATAAACGATTAATTTTACTGTATGAGAATTACTCCCGATAATAAGTGGAAAAAGTTAATCATTATTGGCGACAGGCTTTTAATAAAACCAACGCAAGCGCATGACCGTACAGCTAGTGGTTTGTATTTGCCGCCAAGTGTTCAGGAAAAAGAAAAAGTACAACAAGGTTATGTTATAAAAACCGGACCCGGTTATGCTATACCGGTGCCTATTGAAAACGAAAGCTGGAAAGCCGAAGAAGAACAAGTAAAGTATGTTCCGTTGCAAGCGAAGGAAGGCGATTTGGCTATTTTTTTGGTGAGTGGTGCTACCGAAGTAATGTATGAAGAGGAGAAGTTTTATATAGTGCCGCAGAACGCTATTTTAATGCTGGAAAGGGAAGAAGATTTTTAATAAAAAAGGCTGTTTCAAAAGTTTTGAAACAGCCTTTTATTAACCCTGTTACGGGTTTATTCCACCTAATTTTTTACAAAATAAAATCTTCCACCACCTGCAGTAGGAGATGATCCGGAACCCCAGGTTCCTTCTATAAAACTAAATTGCGTATTCACATCTCCTTTAAAAGTAAAAGTGCCGGAACCCGGTGGCAAATAGGTATAGGTACACGTAATAGTAGATCCGGCTACCGTATATGTTGCGTTTGCCCTATCACCAGTAGTAGTATCTGTTCTATTAAACACACGTGCTGTACCATCGGCCTTAAACATTACAGCATATTGGCTTGTTGGATAAGCTGTGGCGTTACTACTATACTTGCCCGTCCAAAAACCAATTAAAGACGGTTTTTCATCTTTGTCCTTTTTACAGGACATACTTAAAAGGCTTGAGATAAATAAAACTGATAAAAGACTTAAAGAAAACTTTGCTTTCATAAAGGTTTGTTTTTAATGATTATTGTGACAATACTAATGGACTGAATTTTAAAAAACTCATCTTTAGGTTTGTTAATGTAAACATAGTAAACAATAAAATGGAGGCAACACCTTTTTAAACAGTTTTTTATAACTATTAATAGTATTAAAAGTTTTTACTTTATTGATTAATAAAAAGTTAAGCTGGTATTAATTTATGCTTATTATAACGGGTGTGTATTTACTTCGTGCCCTAATATTTTTAAATAAAGCTGTTGAGGGTCCGTTCTTTCCATTGCTAAAACATTATTTTATTTACTTTTATAGCCGCACAAAAAACGCTTGCGATACTAAAACTATTATTCTAACACATGAGCAACACACAGGATTTTATACAAGCAGTAAACAACGGTTATACATTTAAAGGAGAAAGTTTGCGTTTAGGCACTGCCATGTTAGACGGACAGGTTATTACCGAAGCCAAGGTAAGTGTACCTTTTAAAACATTAAACCGCCATGGTTTAATAGCAGGTGCCACCGGCACCGGTAAAACAAAAACATTACAGGTTTTAGCCGAAGCATTAAGCGATGCCAGCATACCTGTATTAATGATGGACATAAAAGGCGACCTGAGTGGTATTGCTGCCGAAGGTGCCGTTAACGATAAAATTACCGAACGCTACCAAAAGCTGGAATTGGAATACAAGCCCAGTGCTTTCCCTACCGAATTATTAACGCTTAGTAACGAAAAAGGGGCCCGCCTTCGTGCAACAGTTACCGAGTTTGGCCCGGTATTATTATCAAAAATTTTAGGCCTTAACGATACGCAGGGTGGTTTGGTTGCCATGATATTTAAGTACTGCGACGACAATAAACTACCGTTATTAGACCTGAAAGATTTTATAAAAGTATTACAGTTTGTTAGCGATGAAGGCAAGGCTGAATTAGAAAAAGCGTATGGTAAAATATCAACCACTTCTACCGGCACTATTTTGCGAAAAGTAATTGAGCTGCAACAACAAGGTGCCGATTTGTTTTTTGGCGAACGTAGTTTTGATGTTGACGACTTAATGCGCATTAACAACGATGGCCGTGGTGTAGTTTCTATTGTGCGTGTTACCGATTTGCAGGACCGTCCCAAACTGTTTTCTACTTTTATGTTACAACTATTGGCGGAGTTATATGCTACCAGCCCCGAAGAAGGCGACTTGGAAAAACCCAAATTAATTTTATTTATAGACGAAGCGCATTTAATTTTTCAGGAAGCCAGTGCTGCTTTATTACAACAAATTGAAACCGTTGTAAAACTTATACGATCTAAAGGCATTGGCATTTATTTCTGTACGCAAAACCCCATGGATGTACCGGCCAGTGTATTGGCGCAACTGGGTTTAAAAATTCAACATGCCTTACGTGCCTTTACTGCGGCGGATAGAAAAGTAATTAAACAAACTGCAGAAAACTACCCTGAAACAAAGTTTTATAAAACCGATGAGTTATTAACGCAAGTGGGTATTGGCGAAGCGCTGGTTACGGTGTTAAACGAAAAAGGTATTCCAACGCCATTGGTGCATTGTATGTTAGGTTCGCCGCGTAGCCGTATGGATATTTTAACCGATAGCGAAATTGATGCATTGGTAAATAAATCACGCATAGCCGCTAAGTATAACGAAGTGGTAGATAATGTAAGTGCTTACGAAATACTTACGCAAAAATTAGAGCAAGCGGCCGAAGCTGCAGCAGAACAAAAACAAAAAGACACCGAAGCAAAAGAAAGTAAAAAAGCAGCACCAAAAGAAAAAGGTTTTTTTGATGACCCTCTTGTTAAAAGCATGACCCGCACTGCCGGCAATACCATTATACGTTCTTTATTAGGCGCATTAGGGTTTGGCGGTAGAAAGAAAAAGTGGTTTTAAAACCATTAACCCGCTTTATTTTTAACAAAAAAGTTTTATGCATTTGGGGGCTGTCAGTAGCAGTAATACTAATCAGCTACTGTCCGCCGCCCGTCTGCAATACCCGCCTTTAAGGGCGGGCATTTACGCCTAAGCGGCGCAGCCCTTCATCTGTATAACAATATTCAGCAGTTAAACTCTTTATGGTTTGGGTTGTTATCCTTAAAAAGAAAGCTTAATTTTATACTTCAACGGATAGCTATGCGTTTACCTATACTTTCATTATTATTATTGGTGGTTACTACCATTACAGCTCAAACGCAGCAATTAACACCTGTATCTGCCAATCCGTTATTACAGCAATCAATAGAAAAGTTAAACAAAAAATGGTCGTTAACTAAATACGCAGGTATGTCTGCAGGTATGGGCTTTTTTAATGGCGGCAACGCCACCTTCTTATCAGTACCTGTTGGTTTGCAACTAAACCGTAAACTTAGCAACAACCTATACGCTTTTGGTGGTGTATCTGTTGCACCAACTTACTTTAACTTCAAAGGTGCTTATTTAAATAACAACATTAAAGCCATGCAACATTCTTTGGGCATGTATAACCAAACAGCTATAATTCCCCGTGCCGAGTTGGGTTTAATGTATGTAAACGAAGCAAAAACTTTTTCAATCTCCGGTAGTGTTGGTGTACAACGTGGTGGTTATTCATTATATCCATTGCAACCCTTAAATAGGCTAAACAACAGCCCGGTTAATACTTTTAATAACTGGCAGCGTTAGTTTGTAAGCCATCTGTATAAAAAAGTATTGCGTTATTTGTAAAGCCCCGCTCAAAATTTTTTAATAATTTGGGGCTTATGAAAATAACCTTCTTCTCTGCCAAACCATACGACAAAGCAAGTTTTCAACAAGCCAATGCTGCTTATGGTTTTCAACTCGAATTTTTTGAAACACATTTAGGCCCACATAGTGTAGAAATGATACACGATGCGGATGCCGTTTGTGTATTTGTAAACGACAAGTTAAACCGACAGGTGTTGGAAGCCCTGGCTGCCCGCAATGTTAAAGTAGTTGCCTTGCGTTGTGCCGGGTTTAATAATCTTGATATAGAAGCCGCTAAAGAATTAGGTATACAGGTTTGTCGTGTACCAGCCTATTCACCGGAAGCAGTAGCAGAGCATGCATTGGCTATGATTATGACGCTGAACCGCAAAACGCATAAAGCCTATAACAGAGTGAGGGAACAAAACTTTTCTTTACAAGGTTTATTGGGTTTTAACCTGCATGGTAAAACCGTTGGCGTTATTGGTACGGGTAATATTGGTAAAGCTTTTTGTCATATTATGTTAGGTATGGGTTGTAAGGTTATGGCCTTTGATCTTATTGCCGATAAAACTTTGGAAGCCGCAGGCGTTACCTACCACCCGGTAATAACCCTATTACAACAAAGCGATATTATTTCTTTGCACTGCCCGCTAAACGAACAAACCACACATTTAATTAATAAAGACACTATTGAATACATGAAACCCGGTGTTATGATTATTAATACCGGCCGTGGTAAACTTATAGACACGAAAGCTGTTATAGATGGATTAAAACACGGCACCATTGGCTACCTGGGTATAGATGTGTATGAGCAAGAAGAGAAATTATTTTTTAAAGACCTTTCTGCCGATATTATACAAGACGATGTTATACTTAGGTTGATGAGTTTTCCCAATGTATTGGTAACAGCGCATCAGGCTTTTTTTACACAGGAAGCGCTGGAACAAATTGCTGCTACAACGTTGCATAGTGTAAGTGCGTTAGTGGCTAATCAACAACCGGAAACAGCAGGAGCAAGAGTGGTGTAATACAAATAATTATAATCAACATTTCATGAGTTTACTTTTTAGTCCCATAACTTTTAAAAGCATTACACTAAAAAACAGAATTGTTATTTCGCCTATGTGCCAGTATTCGGCAACAGATGGTTTTGCCAACGATTGGCACTTGGTACATTTAGGCAGTCGTGCGTTGGGTGGTGCAGCTTTAATTATACAAGAAGCTACTGCTGTTACACCCGAAGGCCGCATTAGCTATGGGGACTTGGGTATTTGGAAAGACGAACATATTGCGCCGCTACAACGCATAACAAAATTTATTGAAGAAAATGGAGCTGTACCCGGCATACAACTAGCACATGCCGGTCGCAAAGCAAGTTGCGAAGTACCATGGTTAGGTGGTGGCGAAATAAAAGAAGGTCCGCATCACTGGCAAACCGTGGCTGCTTCGGCCATTCCGTTTTATGAAACCGATAATACACCCCATGCATTAACTATTGATGAAATTAAAAACACCGTTCAGGCTTTTAAGGCTGCTGCTGGCAGGGCATTACAAGCTGGTTTTAAAGTGGTAGAAATTCATGCAGCACACGGTTACTTAATTAACCAGTTTTTATCGCCGTTAAGCAATACCCGTAATGATGAATATGGTGGCAGTTTTGAAAACCGTTGTCGATTTTTAATGGAGGTTATTGATGCTGTGCAAGAGGTATGGCCTGTTGAGCTTCCTGTTTTTGTACGCATCAGTGCCAGCGAATGGATAGATGGCGGTTGGACCATTGAAGACTCCGTACAACTTACCGGTATGTTAAAAACAAAAAATATTGATTTAATTGACTGTTCATCCGGGGGAAATGCTGCGCAGGCAAAAATTACGGCGGGTCCGGGTTACCAGGTACAATTTGCAGCAGCCATAAAACAGCAAGTCAATATACCTACAGGTGCTGTGGGCATTATTACGAATGCACAACAAGCAGAAGCTATTTTACAAGCCGGCGAAGCGGATTTAATTTTAATTGCCCGTGAATCGTTACGTGACCCACATTTTGCATTACATGCCGCCAAGGAACTGGGTGATGATATAGATTGGCCTAACCAATATGTTAGAGCAAAAAGATAGGCCTCACCCCAGCCATCTTCTAAAGGACTACTGTGTGGACACAGTTTTTCTTATGTTATCAAATATCGTAACACAGATAATCGTCCTTTGCAATCCGATAAATAGCCCGTGGCTTTAGCCACGGGAATAATAAGCGTTACAGGTCGGCTTTAGCCCAATTACTAAACAATAACATTTGTGCTTAGCGTCTAAATATTAATATTCGACACCCTTCGGGGTCGCAAACCCTTGGTGCTGCTCTTGTTCTATTAACATACCATCCCGCTGGGATGGAAAAGAGGGAGTTATAATTCTTACCGCTTAATTTAACCACAGAGGTAACGGAGTTTTTCACAGAGGTACACGGAGGGGTTTATATCTTCTCTGTGTTACTCGGTGAAAACCCTAGGTGCAACGCTGTGGTACTATTACCGCGAATCTGCTGTTGATTAGAATTCCTACACTCCGATTAAATACGGAGTACTGCATTTTGGCCAATAGAATTGATGCAGTACAAGAGTGCGACGCAAGGGACGATGATTAGTATTACTGCTGCTGACTAACAAAAAACAACGCAATAGTATTGGCGTAAATTATTTATTCGTTTTCAACATTCGTTTTACTTCTTTTTTTATGGAACCATCCTGAAAGTATGGATAGATGTTTTTACCAGGGCAAGTGGTTTTGCTACTATAATCACGGTGGGTAGCAATTGTTTCCGGTGAGATATTATACTTGTTACAGAAGTATGCAATTAATGTAGTTAATGTTTTTTGTAACTGTGGTGTAAACTCCTGCTGTTCGTAATTGCCTAAAAAACTAATGAGCAAATGTCCGGTTGGGTCGTACTCGGTATTGGTTTCGCCAACGGTTAGTGGATCACGGCCTTCGTACACGGTGCCATCGGCTGCAATTAAATAATGATAAGGAATATCGGCCCATTTACGATCGGGACCCATGCTCCAGGTTTGTACATTTTTTAAACGGGTGGTGGCATTGGCTGTATCCAATAATATTTTTCCACCCTCATGATGTACCGTAATACGCACGGGTGTATGTTGCTTGTAAGGTTTGGCGGTAGCAGCTTGCCAACTACTACGCGGTTGAATGAGTATGGTATTTAATGGCGGCTCTGCTTTAATACTTTCGTTACCGGTACGGTCAACTGCCGATACGGCAACTGAATTTAATCTGGTTTTACCTTCTTGCATTTTTAGTACAAGACTTCTATCCTGTTTATTTAAAATTTTATAACGCCAGTTGTTTCCGTATTTATAATATACTACCCATTTAAAAACATCGGCTTCGTTGGTATGCGACCATTGTATATTAACGGTTTCTGTTTGTTGTATAAGATTAACGGTTGGTGTAAGCGGTGCAACAGCATCTAACCATGTGGTTGCCGGCACTAATGCCGGTTGCTTGTAAGGCCCGTCAATTAAGGCTTTGGAAAGATGTGCATTTTTTGTTACCGACGATATACTCCAATGTACAATGCCACTACTTTCGGGCATCATGCCTCTTGTTATCATTATATCGTTTGTTACTTCGGTGGAGTTGGCTGTACTGGTATCGCGGCCTACACTTATGCCCGGCCATAGGTGACGCTTCATGGTGTTCTCGCTATTCCACCAACCTAATAAAACCGGAAAGCTTTGTGCATAACGACTAATTGGCCAGTACAGTTGCGGTGAAAAATAATCTACCCAACCTTTGTTTAACCATAGTTTTGCATCGGCATATAATTCTTCGTATTGATCAAAGCCTTGTATAGATTCCGGATAACCCGGACGCCAAATACCAAAAGGACTTATACCAAACTTTACTTGTTTTTTTTCTTTTTTAATTTCGCCATATAAACGTTCAATAAAATTATTTACGCCTTGTCTGCGCCAATCGCTTTTTGTTAGTTTACCACCTTGTTGTTGGTATTGTTTCCAACTGGTACTATCAGGAAAATCTTCGTTTTTATTATAGGATGCATAGGGATAAAAATAATCATCGAAGTGAACGCCATCAATATCGTAACGTTTAACAATGTCCATTACTACATTTACACCATGGTCCTGTGTTGTTTTTAATGAGGGGTCAAACCACCAATAACCTTCTTTTAAATGTACTACCATTTCCGGTTTTGTTTTTACAACAGAGGTTTCGGTTACTGGTCCGCCGGATACATGATGAGCACGGTAGGGATTAAGCCAAACATGTAGTTCCAGTCCACGTTCATGCGCTGCATCAATCCAAAATTGTAGCGGATCGTAAAATGGCTCCGGTGCTTTGCCTTGTGTACCACTTAAAAAATATGACCAGGGTTCTAACGCACTTTTATACAATGCATCGGCCTGTGGCCTTACCTGAAAAATAACCGCATTAAAATTATGCGCTTGCAAAAAATCGAGTAAGGAGATGGCTTCTTTTTGTTGTTGCGCTGTTGATAAGCCCGGTTTGCTTGGCCAGTTTATATTAGCAACGGTGGCCACCCATGCCGCACGAAACTCTCGGTTAACATTGGGTATACCGGTTACTACCGGTGTGGTTGTTTCAGTAGTAGTTGTTGTTATTTTTTTGTTGCTCGAACAGGATAAAAAACTAATAATTAAAATTAAACTGTTAGCGAAAAGCAAGTATCGGATCATATAACGAGTGTTAAAATATGAGCCATAAATTTACTGTAAATAACAGGGCAATTGACAGTTACTGTTATAAAGAACTGAATGTCTTTTGATTTATTTTATGGTTATTGCAAGTTCTTTCTTGTTGTGAATAGAAATGAAGTGTTTTATTTGTTTTTCCTGCAAAGAACGGCGGATAGCAATACATACTTTCCTGATTTGGTTTTTAGTTTTACCTCAATAGCGTAAAACTTCCTTTTTTTGTTTGGGGTTCATCTCCTTCTAGCTGAAATGTACAGATCCAAATAAAAACATCCGTGTTTTGCTGTAGTCCTTTTAAATTACCGTCCCACCCCTTGTCTATATCTGAGGTATTGAAAACCTGTTGCCCCCATCTATTGTAAACAACAAATTGATATTTCGTTAATCGGCCATATATTAATGGCTTAAAAATGTCATTCTTTCCGTCATTATTTGGTGTAAAGGCTGTTGGAATATAAAAACCATATATACATTTCTTTGGATAAACATTAATGGAATCATGTCCAATACATCCAAATCGGTCTTCTACCATTAGCGTATATTTACCAGGAGTTTTTATCGTCAAATTTTTTTCTTTGCTTCCGGTAGACCAAGTGTAGTTTACATACTGCCGAGATGGAGTAATTTTTAAATCTTGGTAGGAGCAAATACTATCCTTTTCCAATAAATAGTTAGATGGCGAGGGTATTACTGATAAAATATTAATTGTATCTGTATTCGAACAATTGTAATCATTGGTTACTGTTACCCAATATTTACCAGGATTTTTTACGATAACGCTAACGTCTGCGCTCATGTCATGCCAAGTGTACTTTGTAAACAACCCTGGAGATAAAATCAACTCTGTATTACTACAAATATTTTTATCGGGCCCGAGGTTTGGTAAGGGTTTTGGTGTTACTAATAAGTGGGTAATTACTATTGAATCGCAGCCTTCTATAGTCTTCAAGGTATCTCGATATGTTCCTGATTTATATTGATCTATACCGCCTGCAAAAAAAGCTATTCCATCACAAACAGACTTACTTTGTTCTATTATTTTTTTATTTATAATAAGATTCAGTGTAATTATAGAATCGCATCCAAATGAGTTTGGGATAGTTTGTTTGTATTGACCGGTACTTTGATATGTTACATTATTCAACACATATTGGTCGCATGTGCTTATTTCCAAATAGGAATACGTCTGGTTTTTGCAAGGAGCCAGTTTTAAAACAAAAGGGGATGAATTTGAGGTTCCTGATAAGGGAAAAACATCGGGTCCGGGATCAAAATCAACTGTACCCATAACCGATCCGGTTATAAATATATTGTTTTCTAAGTCCAGTTTCATACTCCTAAACATAGTGGAGCCATAATCTAAGCTCTGAAAAGGGGCGGCATAAATAAACCCTGCGGCTTCATTAAGTTTTAAAACAACTGACGCTCCATAGTGAGGGCTATTAATAATATATTCTTCCGGGCCCGGGTTAAAATCTACAGAAGTGCCAAATAGACCGGATACATATATATTGTTTTGATTGTCTACTACAACGTCGTTACCAAAATCACTTTCGTCGCCACCAAAGGCTTTTGCCCATATAAGCTCTCCGCTAGCATTAACTTTTAAAACATAGGCATCATATGGGTAGCTTGTGAATGAAAGAACTGCGGGTCCGGGGTCAAAATCAAATGTTCCTATAAAGGAGCCCGTTGTAATTATATTACCGAAACTATCTATTGCTACGGTTCTTGCTTCAATATGATAATTATATTGACTTCCTATGTTACCCATTCTTTTTACCCACACAAGGCTTCCGTCAGGTTGAAGCTTAGAAATAAATCCATCGCTTATGCTGCTGCTTGTAACATTATAAACACTCCCGCTTGGATCAAAGTCAACCGTGCCATTAAAACCACCCGTTAGATATATATATCCTTCGCGGTCTACTTTCAAATCCGAAATTGCTGATGTATGATGTGGAACTGTGCCGTTTCCAAACTGTTTAGCCCATACTAAGGCCCCTACATTATTTAACTTAACAATAAAAGATTGCATATGTGCTGTTGATGTTAAATTAAATGTATTAAGGCCGGGATCAAAATCGACAGTATTATTAAAAGAACCGCTGACAATAATACTACCATCCTCATTAATATCTAAGGCTCCCATAGATGGTACCGTGTCTCCAGGCCCGCCAAATTGTTTGGCCCAAATAAGGTCTCCGTCTGGTGTCAGCTTAGCTAAAACGGCATCTACGGCCCCAATAGGTGTCATTAAATAAACTCCAGATCCAGGGTCTACGTCCGCCATATGGTTTAAGTCAAAAGCGACAAATAAAAACCCATCTCTATCTACTTTTATTTGAACATTCAACGACCCTCCTGATACCGGAAATTGTTTTGCCCATATAAAGTTGCCTGCCGCATCTAACTTTGATAAGTAAACAGCACTTTCATGAGCCCCTCCAGCAGTTAATGTATACTCCCCAAAGCCTGGGTCAAAGTCAACAGTATGTTGAAAAATACCCGCACTATAAACGTTTCCCAATTGATCGACTGCAATTGTTCCTCCTATTCCATTGTCAGTATAATTATACTTTGCATGAAAGGCTCCGGCCCAATGAAGTTCTGGATATTGTGAAGTTGCAATTTGTGTTACCAAAAGCAGTTTAATTAAAACAAAAAGTTTCAGCATAGTTTTGTGTCTTCTCTAAATAAAAATACTTCTTTTTTATGCTCCGTGTAATACCAGACGCTCAACATATACACCATTAACAATTTTCCATATTACATAATATGCACCGGCACCTTCGCTGTTGAGTGATGTTATAAAAAATGTATTGGTTCTTTTATCAAAATTTATTGTGGTATTTGATAAATTCGGTTCATATAGGTTTTGTAATGCTGCTCTTGGTAATTTAATCTCTTGATTATCTATTCTTAAAAGTATACTTGCATATTTCATTTGCGGAAGACCACCGTCGGTACCAAAGTATTCTTGCTTGTCAATTAAGGTTATATGTGTTTTCTCTATGTTTGAATATGTAATGTTGTGTTTATCTTTTATAAAAGATTCTTGCGTAAGTATAAGTTCAATATTTTTTCCGGCAAATATTATTGAGTCTTTCGTTTGTCTTTTTTGCGGAACAGAAGGTAATGCAGATATTAAACTAAATCTATCCTTATACAAGTAGCCATTTTTTTCGTCTCCTTTTCGTCCTTTATAATCAATATTTATCCAATTGTTTTCCGTTTCAATAATAAAAATCAAGTGCTGGTTTTTCAACGTATCAACTATGTTTTTCCCAATACTGGCGCTACTTCTTACATAAACAAAACCCTCTTTATCAGAAACAATAGCAAACTGTGCATACAGCATACTGCTAAGTAATAGGATTATTATTAAAAGAAATTTGTGTTTCATTATTTCAATCTAAGATATTTTATTATTCCCGGTATAGCAAGCCGGTACAATAAAAAACGCCGGCTTTAGGCCGGCGTTTAAAAATGTTATCACACATTCTTTTCAAACCACTTTATATAAGCGGCCACCGATTTTTCTAATAATTCTTTGGTGTCTTTTTTTTTAATATTACCCGCATCATCAAATAGTTTATCAACTTCCGGTATATATACTTCCGGTTGTTGCATAGTGGGAAGGTTTAAAAAAACAAAACATTGTCGCAAATGATGATTAGCGCCATAACCTGATATGTTGCCGGGTGAGTTGCTGAAAATGGCAGCGGGTTTTCCTTCCCAACCGCTTTTACCATATGGCCTTGAGCCAACATCTATAGCATTTTTTAACACTGCGGGTATAGACCTGTTGTGTTCCGGTGTAATAAATATAAATCCATGTGTTTCCTGCAATACTTTTCTAAATGCAGTATAAGATTGCGGCGGATTTTTATCATCATCGAAATCCTGGTTATAAACGGGTAAATCATCTAATGATATAATTGTAAACGTATAACCTTGCGGAGCCATTGGTATTAAGGCGTTAGCAATTTTTTTCGAGAAAGATGCTTTACGCAAACTACCGGCTATTAGTCCAATTTTTTTATTCATAAATTATTTTGAAATTAATGCGTTGTTAATGTTGCTTGATGGTTACAAATATTAGTCCATGTTTATTCATGTCGCATTCGTGATCACAAGCTTATTTGGTGTTTTTCCATTTCTCTCAAGTGTTTATACCTGTTATTAATACGTTATTAATCCAAATATGTAAACTTTTTTCATGTAAATCATTGTTAGCTCTGTAGTTGCAAATAAGTTTATTTTTTTAAACTTTTCGAGTATGAAACAATTTTACCCTCTACACAATTTGTTTATTTCGGCGTGTTTTATTTTGCTCTTTTACAACACATTAACCGCACAACCCGCTGTTGGCACAACTTCTTTTGCTACCACAACTGTACAGCAACTCGTCACTATTACGCCATGTACAGCTGGTGGTCAATCAGGGGTTCACTCGGGTTACAGATTCAGGGTTTTTTCTGCAGAAAATTGTGCTATTAATAATGCATTTCACAACCCAGATAGCGACGGGCATATTAATTTAATCTCCGCACCCGCAGTTACCGGCATTTGGCAAGAAGCACATATTTCTTCAAGCGATGACAGCCGTTTTAAATTAGATCATTTTGACTTTTCGGCTTTATCACCCACTTTTGTTGGTAAAACAATTACAGTAACGGGATATAGAAACGGAAGCCTTGTTACTGGTGCAAGTATTACGTCGCCACCCATTGCCGCAACCTCTTTTGGTGTTGTTACAGAAATTAACTTTGGTAGTGTGGCCGCTTTTTCTAACATTGACGAATTCAGGCTTACTCCTTCGGGTTCTGACGCACAGGGTACATTAGCCATTCGTTCTATAACAATAAGTCCTGCCGTTACCGGAACATTACCCGTTACGTTTAGTGATGTTCAGGCTAATCGTACCAACAACGGTATAAATGTATTATTCACCACACATGAAGAACGCAATATTGATAACTATGATATACAAACCAGTACCGATGCGATACTCTTTACAACAGCAACATCCATTAATGCCAAAAATGCTCAGTTAAACCATTATGAATCTAACTTAAATAATATTAGCGGTAATGTATGGGTAAGAGTAGTGGCCAACGAAATGGATGGTACAAAAAAATATGCTAATGTGGTACAGGTAAAAGCCTCGGCAAGAGCGTTGGTTGTATATCCAAACCCTGCTAAGGAGTTTATTTATGTAAGAGGTGCAATTGTTAATAAGCAATATACTATTTCTGATTTGCAGGGTCGTACGCTTCAAAAAGGAATTATAAACAACCAATTAATTAACATACAAAACCTGTCAACTGGTTCTTATATTTTAACTATTGATGGAATGTCCTTTAAAACAATAAAGCATTAATGTGTACGACGAGGAAGTGATTCAGTTCATTTCCTCGTCAATTTTTATTTTTATAATATTAAGCGTTGACGCAAACGTGTCCGGTATAATAGCAATATTATCCATGCTAATCTTCTTTAGGGTTTGCTTTTATTCATCCGCAAGTTTAAACCCATATACTCAACAACAATACAGCACCCAGTCCTGTTACGCCTACTATTGTTTCCATAACCGTCCATGTTTTAAAAGTATCTTTTACAGTTAGTCCCAGGTATTCTTTAAACATCCAAAAGCCGGTATCGTTTACATGCGAGCACATTAGGCTTCCGGCGCCAATTGATAAAACCATTAACTCCGGACTTACATTCATACTGCTTACTAATGGTTGTACTATTCCGGCGGCAGTTAATCCTGCTACAGTGGCCGATCCTACTGCAATTCGTAATACAGTAGCTGTTACCCCGCCCAACAATAACGGTGGCATTATACTGTTTTTAAAATAAACAGCAATAGCGTCCGCAGTGCCGCTGGCAATTAACACTTGCTTTAACGCTCCGCCGGCAGCGGTAATTAAAATTATCATGGCTATTGCATTAATAGATGTAGTTGCGCCATCCATTAAACTGCGGGTTTTTATGCCTCGTTTTACTCCCAAGAATAAGAGCGCCAATATTACCGCAATAAGCAATGATATTGCCGGGTCGCCAATAAACAATAATAAGTTGCGCCAATAATTATTTTGCACATTTGTTGTCTGTAAAATAATGGTGGCTATTGCCAATAGTAGTACCGGAATAATCGCAATCAATAAACTCAAAGCAAAAGAAGGCAAGGCTGTATTTTCTTTATGCGTACTAACAATTCCTTCTGGCGGAAACGCTTTTACTTTTTTAATTAACTCCGGAAACACAATACCTGCTAATATTAATACAGGTATAGCAACCACTAATCCGTATAATAAAGTAAGTCCAATATCTGCGCCAAACATATTAGCAATAACAGTAGGCCCCGGGTGCGGCGGCAAAAAACCATGTGTTACGGATAAAGGTGCCGCCATAGCAATGGCCAGGTACACTAACGATACATTTATTTTATACGCAATGGTAAATACTAAGGGAATTAATACGACAAAACCGGCATTGTAAAATAAGGCAAGGCCCACACAAAAACTGGTACAGCAAACTGCAATTTTTGCATTAGCTGTTCCAAACACAGCCAGTAACCTATTACTAATTTGCTGTGTGGCTCCTGTTTGGTTTAAAATACTGCCCAGCATTACACCAAAGCCTAGTACCATTATAACGGATCCAAGTATATCACCGGCTCCTTTGGTTATTGCCGATACAATTTCTGGTGTAGCCATACCATTGCCCAGGCCAACAAATAAAGCGGACAATACTAATGCCATAAATGCATTTAGTTTTACTACGGTTATTAAAACAAGTAACAATAGTATTCCGGTAATAAGTATAAATATGGGCAGCATGGTTTATAATTCGCTAAAGTGCTGTTGTATTTTATCCAATGTGATTTGTAGGTTCTTAGTGTTTATAATCGTAATTATATCTTTTTCGTCCTGCTCAGGTTCTTCTAATATTTTAAACTGACTTTGCAAAAGGCTTACTGGCATAAACTGATGTTTACGAGTAGTTGCATGATGCAATGCCTGTTCGTATGTTATTTGCAGATAAATAAAAACGATAGGCATTATACTGTTTCTTAAAGTCTGTCTGTATTTTTTCTTTAATGCCGAGCAAGCAATAACAACTGTTTTGTTTAATGCAAGCTGTTCATTTGCTGTTGTAATAATGTGCGTAAACCAATCTTCTCTATCCGCATCAGTTAGTGCATTGCCCTGTTTCATTTTTTTAATATTTAATGCAGGGTGTAAATCATCGCCATCTATAAATAGCAGGTTATTGTTATTAGCAAACGCCTTACCAATAGTTGTTTTACCACTGGCCGAAACTCCCATAAAAATAATTACTCTTGCAGGCATAAAATAATTGAGTCTTAAATATAACTAATTATCGCAACGCTTTTGGGGTATGTACAATAAGCATTAACAATGGATAAAATACGCAAAGTCTACGTATTTAAATCATCAGGTTTTAAGTACCTTTCACCTAACTATTGTAAATACCAATGTCCATTCCTAGAACAACTCATCAATACCTAGATAAATATCCCATTCACCCAGATAGTGAAAAACTAATTGTTGGTACCATACATCCACATTACCACGAAAAGTTTATCATACCATTTTTCTACGGAAATGTTATTAGCCTTTGGTCTATTTTAAGTGATGCATTTCCCAATGAATTAAAAAAACCAATTACGCTGGAAGCTGTTTTAAAATTTTTAAACACTCGGCGCATTGCCATGAGCGATACCGTTATGGTAAGCGATAGAAAAAAACCTACCGCATTAGATGAGGATCTAATTCCCGTGCAGTTAAATACAAACTTGAAAGCACAAATAAGAAACTCAAAAATTACCGAAGTTTTTTTCACCAGCGGCTTTGGCAAAAACGGAGCCTTCCGTTTATTTTATGAAAAAATATTAGGCCTAAAAATAACTGCACAAATTAAACAAGACCGTCAGGTTATATTATCCAAAGAAGTATTGGGGCGGCCAATAAAATTATACATTTTATACTCGCCTTCAGGCGCATCAAATGTAGGTTTATCAAAAACAAAATTGTACCTGGATAGTAAAGATCAATTACAACAATCAACCCGCCCGGTTTACGATTTTAAAGTGCAGTATTACCGCAACATTTTTAGCAAAAAATAAAAGCAACCAATGGTTGCCTTTATTTTATCATTTACATATCGCTATTAAGTATGGGCTATTCTCGGGTCATCAAAATAATCATTAATTGTATTGGGCCTGTCTTTATACAACTGGCCCAACAAAACTCTTTCCATTACTTTATTGCCCGGCGTTTCTTCATTGTAAATATTTACAAAAATCAATCCTGTATCACTCATCTCTAAAGCAGCCGTTTCGCCATCTGCTTGTTGGTCGTCCAATTGTTTTGCAATAACAGCATTGTTTTCGCTGTATTCCAACAAGCCGCAAACAGGATTAAAATGATGAGCATATGCCCCTTCATAAATACTTACCTGCGTTAATTGCGAGTGATACACATCTTGCACATGCATCGTTATTTTTGTACCGTTAGGTAAAATAATACTGCGTTTATTTGTCAATCTGTCTTTAATATGTTTACCATTCAGGTTTTCATGATTACCACTCAAATCGCCATTATCCAATATACCCCAATGTTCCAGATTATATTTATAAGTGTCGTGTTCAATTCTTATAGCCATTTTAAAGTCAATGGTAATTGTCCAGCCGTCTGCAGTTTTATATACAAAAGGCCCACTTGTAGATGCGGCTTTTAATGTGCCTTTTGCCATTACACTTTTGCAAGTTCCTATCAATGGCGCTTCTTTTTGTTTATCTTTTTTACACGCACCACATTGTAGCAACAAAACAATTGCTGTAACACATAAAAAACGGGGCTTTAGCATTCTTTTTATTTACACATCGTAAAACTTATAAATATGTCATCATACATTCTATGTTTTTTTTATGAGCCAATCAGCAGTACTACTAGCATCGCCTGTTGCGTCGCACTCTTGTGCACCTGTAACATTACTCACCATTGTGCAAGGTGCACCCCGACTTGTCGGCGGTACTGTACCAATTCTATTGAGCATTCCCGTAAAGCGGGACAGGTCGTGCAGGTTTCGTCAGTTAATAAACAATCCCTTATGCCAGGTTATTAAATACCCTCCATACGGTATTACAAGTTTGTTACTTTAAAATCATTTTTGTACAAACCGTTTTTACCATGAAAAAAATAATCGCCTTTTTATTGCTTGTTTTATTTTTTAACGTCAAGTCCTATAGCCAAACGCAGGATATAAAAGATTTAAAAACATTGCTGGATAAATACACGAATTACGAGAAAGATAAAAACAACGAAATTCAACGTTACAGTAACTTGAAGCTTTCGGTAAAAGATTGTAAAGCCATGTACGAAACAGATGAAACCTATACGGTGTATAGCGATAAAGAATATACTTATGTACAACCACATAAAGCTTATGCTTTCGACTGGAAAAACATTACCTATATCAAACGCATTAATAGTGGTACTATTTTATTGGGTTTTCCCGGCAGGTTGGTAAATATTGAAAGTAAAACAAAAGATGCCGAAAAAGCCGAACGCAGCAAAACCTGTTTTGTAGAAGTATATTTTAAAACATACAAACAAGGCGCACCGGATGATGATAGTGTAAAGGCCATTGAACTGATTAAAAAAATTGTAAAAGCCTGCGGTGGCAAGGATATTGTATTGCTTGGTCCGCTGGATAAAGTTACCTGCGAAGAGGAAGATTAGTTTTTAAATGATTATAATTTATAGTAGCAATGGGGCAGGAATCAATAGGTGTTTGTTAGCTGCCATTTTTACATTCTATTTCCTTAAATCCTAAATCGCTAAATCAGAAATCCTACATTTCATGGGCTGCCCGATTGGCAGCAGTAGCTGCAACGGTGTGTATGGCAAGCAGCAAAGCAGTTGCACTACTGCAGAAAGCGGGAACAAAAGCTGACCGGAGTTACTACTGCCGACAGCCCCAAGTTTATAATTTTTTCACAAATGCATATCATTTTTCAGCACACGGTAACGATGGTGTAAATTGCACCCATGCAGGATTATTTACAAGGATTGAATGATAGACAACTGGAAGCAGTAACGCATATTAACGGGCCCATTATGATTGTGGCCGGTGCCGGTAGCGGTAAAACCAAAGTACTTACTACACGTATTGCACACCTAATGGCAAAAGGTGTTGATTCGTTTAATATTCTGGCGCTAACCTTTACTAATAAGGCGGCCAAGGAAATGAAGGAACGTATTGAAAAAATATTGGGTAATAACGAAGCCCGTAATTTATATATTGGTACGTTTCACTCGGTGTTTGCCCGCATTTTACGTTTTGAAGCTGATAAGATTGGCTACCCTAATAATTTTACTATTTACGATACAGATGATGCAAAAAGTGTAATTAAAGCTGTATTGAACGAAATGCAACTGGATGATAAACAGTACAAACCTAACCAGGTGTACAACCGTATATCGGCAGCAAAAAATGCATTGGTGGGCCCGCAGGAATATATGAACGATTATCACTTGCAACAGGAGGACATGCGAGCCAACAGACCGGCACAAGGAAAAATTTATGCGGCTTATGCACAACGCTGTTTTAAAAACGGCGCTATGGATTTTGATGATTTACTAATTAAGTTTTACGAGCTTTTAAAAAATGTTCCGGAAGCTTTACATAAATACCAACATAAGTTTAAGTACATATTAATTGATGAGTATCAGGATACCAACCCGGCGCAGTACGAGGTAATTAAATTGCTGGGAGCTATGCATGAAAATGTTTGTGTAGTGGGTGATGATGCACAAAGTATTTACTCGTTCCGTGGTGCTACTATTCAAAATATTTTACAGTTTCAGAAAGATTATGATAATGTAAAAGTTGTAATGCTGGAGCAAAATTATCGTAGTACGCAAACTATTTTAAATGTTGCCAACCAGGTTATTGGTTTTAATAAAGGGCAAATAGAAAAGAAACTTTTTACCGATAACTCGACCGGTGAAAAAATTAAATTAATACGTACAGCATCGGATAATGATGAAGGTCGTTTTGTATCGGACACGATACAGGAGCAAAAACTGCGTAATCATTTTAATAACCGCGACTTTGCTATACTATACCGTACCAATGCGCAAAGCCGTGCTTTTGAGGAAAACTTACGCCGCATGGGTATTGCCTACACCATGTATGGCGGCACAAGCTTTTACTCACGTAAAGAAATTAAAGATATGGTGGCTTACCTGCGTTTGCTGGTAAACACCAATGATGATGAAGCGTTGAAGCGTATTATTAATTATCCGGCAAGGGGCATTGGAAAAACCACGCTTGATAAATTAATTTTAGTAGCCAATGAAAGTAACCTATCGTTATGGCAAGTGCTGGAACGTGCCAGGGAAGCGGGTTTCAGGGCAGGTACATTAACCGCTTTGGAAGATTTTGTTACCATGATGAAAAGCTTTATGAGCATGTTGGCAAAACAAAATGCTTATGATGTAGCAGCACATATTGGAAAACAAACAGGTATTATAAAAGAAATGTTTAACGATAAAAGCACCGAAGGTGTCGCTCGTTATGAAAACATTCAGGAGTTATTAAACAGTATTAAAGAATGGACGGAAAGTCCGGATAATGACGAAGGCGAATTGGTTGACAAAACCATGGGTGCTTACCTGCAACAAATTACTTTGTTAACCGACTCGGATAATAAAGACCCGAATGCCGATACCGTTAAACTAATGACGATACATGCGGCTAAAGGTTTGGAGTTTGAATGTGTATTTGCGGCCGGTTTGGAAGAATCGCTTTTCCCTAATGCCATGGCTATTAATACCCGTGAGGAACTGGAAGAGGAACGTCGTTTGTTTTATGTGGTAGTTACCCGTGCTAAAAAAAGGTTATGGGTTTCGTATGCTACTACCCGTTATAAATTTGGATCGCTGGTGCAAAATGAACCCAGCCGTTTTATTGAAGAAATGCCGGCGGCATTGGTGGACAGAAGTTTTGCCGGTGGCGGTGTGGTAAAACAAACATCGGGCTTTGGTAACAAACCAGCTTTTGAACGTATGAACAAGGGCAATAGCTGGAACAGTGCCGGACAAGCAGAAAAAAAATACGGTCCGCCGCCTGCTAAAGAAAAAACCAACCCATCGTATATTGGCGCAACACCGCCTAGTAATAAAGTGGTGGAGCATAAAGCCAGTGCCGATTTTGCTGCCAGCGACTCGGCCGATTTAAAAGCCGGTCAAAAAGTAGAACACCAAAAATTTGGTTTTGGTGAAATATTAAAAATAGATGGCAGTGCACATAACCCCATGGCCACTATTAAGTTTGAGCTAAACGGTGAAAAGAAAATACTGATTAACTACGCTAAACTTAGAATTGTAGAATAAATATAAGCCCCTCTTTTCGGAGGGGCTTTTTTATAAAGCTTCTCTCCAAGTTCAATTACACTTTTTTTTAATAAATCGTACAACTACGATAGGAGGATAGGTAGTTGTGCTTTATTATTGAATTTAGTTGTGGCAAAATATTGCAATAATTAAAACTAGAGTTTAGTTTTATATCAGAAATCCAATAATTAAAAACTCCTTAAAACCGATATTTGTATGAAACCAAATCCTCGCCGCCTGCGCAAGATTTTAAATTTTGCTGCCTTCAACCTTTTATTTTTCGCCTTGTATTTAAATTTTATTCATAAAGATCAGGATGTTTTACCTGTAAGTAATAAAGCTGTTGCGGTAAAAAAAGCTAGTACAACGCAGTTGGTAGCAAACCCTGATCAATATTTAAAAGAAAAAGAATTAAAACAGTTGGTGCTTGAAAAAGGTACTGCTGTTAACCAATAGTTTTTTCTCATGCAGTGTTTAGTTGATTATCCCTATTGCGTAACAATGGGGATTTTTTTTATGCATAAAAAAAATCCCGTTGCTAAAATAACAACGGGATTTGTATGATAAGTTATACTGTTATTAGTTTAACATCAACGGCATTACCAACATTAATAATTCTTCATTTTCATCTTGCTCGGTTGGTTTAATTAAACCGGCTTTTGTTGGTGTGCTCAACTCCATGTTTACTTCTTCGCCTTCGGAAGCGTTCAACATTTCTATTAAGAATTTTGCATTGAAAGCAATAACAAGGTCTTCGCCATTGTAACTACATTTCATTCGTTCGTTACCTTCAAAGCTAAAGTCAATATCCTGCGCTGTTAATTGTAACTCGCTACCGCTAATGCTTAGTGCAACCTGGTTAGTACTTTTATTACTAAAGATACTGATGCGACGTAATGAACTTTGGAAATCGCTTTTGTTAACCGTTAAGCGATAAGGATTGTCGGCTGGTATTACTACTTTATAATCGGGGAAACGAGCATCAATTAAACGACAGCTCATACGTGTTGTACCATGTTGTACAAATAAGTGATTGCTGTTGTAGTTGATAACTAACTCATCGTTATTATCAGGTATTGCTGCTTTTAATAAGTTAAGTGGTTTGCGTGGTACAATAAACGAATCGTCTTTTGTGCCTTTTACATCTTTACGTTTGTAGCGTACTAAACGGTGCGCATCGGTTGCTACAAATTGTAAACTTTTTGTAGTTAGTTCAAAAAATACACCTGTCATTGCGGGACGTAAATCATCACTACTTGTTGCAAATAACGTTTTGCTGATTGCAGTTACCAATGCTGTTGCGGGCATGGTAAAGGATGATGTATCATCTGCAGTAGGTTCTTTAGGGAAGTTGTTTGGATCTTCGCCCATTACTTTATACTTACCATTATCGCTGGTAATTTCTACTGCATAGTTTTTATCAATATTAAACGTTAACGGTTGGTCCGGTAAGTTTTTTAATGAGTCGATTAAAATTTTTGCGGGGATACAAACCCTGCCGCTGTCTTTTGCCTCTACTTCTAATTGCACACGCATTACGGTTTCTAAGTCGGTGGCTACAACCGTTAATGTGTTGTTTTCAATTTCGAACAGAAAATCTTCCAATATGGGCAATACAGTATTGGTGTTAATTACACCGGAAATATGTTGCAGTTGCTTTAATAAAGCTGAGGATGAGGCAATAAACTTCATACGTTAAATTAGATTGTGGCGAAACTACATAAAATTTGTTGATTTTATACAAGCTAAAAGCAGAAAGCAGAAAGCAAAAAGCCAGTAGTTATACACTATTAAAAAACAAGGCTAAACTTAGGTATTAAAGACCGTGTGTTGCCAAATGTTGAGTAAGGTTACTGGTGTACAAGATTGCGACGCAAGGGACGATGCTCAAGGGACTATTGCCGGGCTCATAAAAAAACCCTTAATAGAAATATAAAACCCCTCGGATGGGGAGGGGTTTTGTTTGGTTAAAATTCGGCACTTTTTGGTGTACGTGGAAAAGGTATTACATCGCGGATGTTGCCCATGCCGGTTACAAACTGTACCATACGTTCGAAACCCAGACCAAAGCCTGCATGTGGTACGGTGCCAAAGCGGCGGGTATCCAGGTACCACCACAGCTCATCTACCGGAACGCCCATTTGTTGCATTCTTTCGGTTAGTACATCCAGTCTTTCCTCACGTTGTGAACCGCCTACAATTTCGCCAATGCCCGGTGCCAGAATATCCATGGCGGCTACGGTTTTACCATCGTCGTTCAGGCGCATGTAGAAGGATTTTATTTCTTTGGGATAATCGGTTAGGATTACCGGTTTTTTAAAATGTTTCTCCACCAGGTAACGCTCATGCTCACTTTGTAAATCCATACCCCAACCTGTAATTGGATACTGGAATTTCTTTTTCTTGTTGTGGTTACTGTTGGTTAATATGTCGATGGCTTCGGTATAAGTAAGGCGTTCGAATTTATTGTTTACTACAAACTCCAGTTTTTCTATCAAGCCCATTTCGCTACGCTTATCCTGCGGCAATTGTTTTTCTTCATCGGCCAGGCGTTGTGCTAAAAACTCAAGATCGTTACGGTTGTTATCCATTACATATTTAATCAGGTAATGTATAAACTCCTCGGCCAGGTTGGCATTGTCTTCCAAATCGTTAAAAGCTACTTCGGGTTCTATCATCCAAAATTCCGCCAGGTGACGGGCAGTATTTGAATTTTCTGCACGGAAGGTTGGGCCGAAAGTATAAATTTCGCCTAATGCGGTGGCGCCTAGTTCGCCTTCCAGTTGTCCGCTTACGGTAAGGTTGGTGCTGCGGCCAAAAAAGTCTTCTTTAAAATCTATATTACCATCCGCATCTTTTGGTGCCGTTCCATCAACGGGTAAAGTGGTTACACGAAACATTTCGCCGGCGCCTTCGGCATCACTGGCAGTAATGATGGGTGTATGTAAATAAACAAAGCCTTTATCGTTATAAAATTTATGTACCGCAAATGCCAGGGCATGACGTACGCGAAATATAGAACCAAAAGTGTTGGTACGAAAGCGAAAATGTGCTTGCTCTCGCAAATACTCTAACGTTGGTTTGTTGCGTAATTGGATAGGATATTTTTCTGCATCACTATCGCCCAGTATTTCAATAGAATCAGCCACTAGGTCCATTTTTTGACCCTTGCCTAATGATGGAATAATTTTACCGGTAACTTTTAAAGATGCTGATGTTGTGATGCGTTTTAGCAGCTCATCGGGGAATTGGCCCAATGTGGCTACAATTTGAACTGTATCGTTTGTACTTCCATCGTTTAACGCTATAAACTGATTATTTCTAAAACTACGTACCCATCCCATTACCACTACTTCCTGGCTGGCAGGTTCCCACTGCAGCAACTCTTTAATCCTGGTTCTTTTGTTAAACATGAAACTAGTTTTTTAAGTGGGCAAAGATAAAGAAGTTTGTGAGAGAAGGTGTGAGGAATAAGGGTAAAGGTATGAGGTGTAAGGTTGAAGGTTAAGGGCAAAAGGAGTTATAAAATACGATATTTTTCGTATATAATACTGGTTATACTTTTTTCTTGTTGATTTATTGAACTGGACTATAATAATAAAATGGAATACTGCATTAGTAATATTAAAAACAAAAGCTACACCTCAATGCTTTTCCCTTACACCTTCTACCCTTCAACCTTACACCCTTAACCTTACACCCTATCGTTTATAGTATCCTGCTTTTTCTATTTCCTGTATTACTATTTCTGGTAACAGGTATTTAACTGATTTTTTTTCTTTAATCATTTGTCGCACTGCGGTGGCAGAAATTTCCAGTAAGGGTGCATCGGCAATGGTTACATTAGCATAGAGTGAATTATTGATTTCGAATCCCGGACGGTTATATACAATAATGGGAAAGTGATTGGTAATGTATTCGGCGTTTTTCCAATTGTGTAGGTTTTGAAAACTATCGCCGCCCATAATTACATGGAAGGAATAGTTCGGGTGTTTCTCTGTTAAATGTGCTAAAGTAACGGCTGTGTAAGACGGTTTAGGTAAAGCAAATTCTACATCCGAAACCCGTAATCGATCGTCCGCCTCAGTTGCCTGTCGTAATAAGTGTAGCCGGTCGTATTCGTTTAGTAAAGTTTTACTTTCTTTAAAAGGGTTTTGTGGCGATACCACAAACCATATTTTTTGCAGGTTGGTAGTGTTTAATATATGGCTGGCAATTATCAGGTGACCAATATGTACGGGATTAAACGAACCAAAAAACAAACCTATATTCATACACCTTATTATTAAACTTCCTTTTGTATATTATATATTAAGCAACTTGCACATTTCCTACCATTATATGCATAGCTTCCTCCTTACGTAAACTAAGTGTGTACCCGGAAACTGATACCACAATCGGATCACCCAGTGGAGCAATACGCTCCAACACTATCGCTTCACCCGGGGTGCAACCCATTTCCATCAGCTTTAAATACATAATATCATTGTCGGTAATCAGTCTGGTTATCACAGCGTTTTGCCCGGGTCGTAAATTGGTAAGTACTTGCTCCATAGGTTCTTTATATCTTTACACAAAACTAAGGCATAGGTACAGCTTTTAGTTACGATTTCTGAAAACATTATTCAAACAACATGAAAAATATAAACTTCTTCTTTCAACACCCTACCACTCTACGCAACCGTACCACCCTTAAAAAATGTATTGAACACTTGTTTAAAGAGGAAAAGCGACCTTTAGAATCATTAAACTACGTTTTTACTAGTGACGAGGAATTATTAACCATCAACCAGCAATACCTTAAACACGACTATTATACCGATATAATAACCTTTGACCTGGCGGCAAAAGGCCTTCCCATACAAGGTGATATATACATTAGTGTTGATAGAGTAAAAGATAATGCCCGTCAAATAGGTGATCCTTTTTATAAAGAGCTGCACAGGGTTATTTTCCACGGAGCCTTACACCTTTGTGGTTATGGCGATAAAACCCCTAAAGAGGAAAAAAAGATGCGTGAAATGGAGGATAAATACTTGCATTTATATTTTATAAAGGGAATTTAATTAAAGTTTACCCAACATATTTAAAGGTGGGGGCTTAAGTCTCCCCTTTTACAACTCCAAATACATACAGTTTTGTTTTTTTATTAGCCCGACAACAGTAATTCTAATCATCTTCCGTTGCGTCGCACTCTTCATCGTTCTGTTCTTTGGGCGTCATCGTGTTAATTCCACCCTTACACTCTTTTAAACATTACACACTAATTAGTAGTGTTCCACGTGAAATGTGAAACTGCTTCAGGTTGAAACGGTTCCACGTGAAACGAAGTGTTTTTTATACAAATACTTATTACAGCAATTCTTTTAACATCTCATATCTAATTAAGCAACGCCTTAAAGTAATTATTTTACCTATCTATTATACTACCTTTGCAACTATGTTTCCAGAATATGATGTAATTGTTGTTGGTGCCGGACATGCAGGCTGTGAAGCTGCTGCCGCTGCTGCCAATTTAGGCTCTAAAGTTTTATTGGTTACCATGAATATGCAGACCATTGCCCAAATGAGTTGCAACCCAGCCATGGGTGGTATAGCCAAAGGACAAATAGTAAGAGAGATTGATGCCATGGGTGGATACTCAGGTATTGTTACCGATAAGAGTATGATTCAATTTAGAATGCTAAACCGTTCTAAAGGTCCTGCTATGTGGAGCCCACGTACCCAAAATGACCGTATGTTGTTTGCTACAACTTGGAGAGAAATGTTAGAGCAAACACCGAATGTAGATTTTTACCAGGATATGGTAAAAGGGTTAGTTATAAAAGATGGTCGTGCTTGTGGTGTGGTAACCGGGTTAGGGCATGAAATAAAATCTAAAGCTGTTGTTCTTACCAATGGAACTTTCCTTAACGGTATTATACATATAGGCGATAAAAACTTTGGTGGTGGTCGTGCTGCAGAAAAAGCAGCAACCGGTATAACAGAACAATTGGTTTCATTAGGTTTTGAGAGTGACCGTTTAAAAACAGGTACCCCACCCCGTATTGATGGAAGAAGTTTAGACTACACAAAAATGGAAGAACAACCGGGTGATGATGAAATTACCGGCTTCTCTTTTTTAGATGTACAAAAACCTACAAAACAAATTAGCTGTTGGATTAGTTACACCAGCCAAACGGTACATGATATATTAAAAACAGGGTTTGACAGAAGCCCAATGTTCACCGGTAAAATAGATGGTGTTGGCCCTAGGTATTGCCCAAGTATTGAAGACAAAATCAATCGCTTTGCCGAAAGAGAACGCCATCAATTATTTATAGAACCCGAAGGTTGGAACACAGTTGAAATATATGTGAATGGTTTTTCTACTTCACTTCCTGAGGAAGTACAATACAAAGCATTACAATTAATACCAGGATTTGAAAACGTACGCATTTTCCGTCCGGGTTATGCTATAGAATACGACTACTTTCCACCTACCCAATTAAAAAACACATTAGAAACAAAATTAATATATAACTTATTCTTTGCCGGACAAATAAATGGTACAACCGGTTATGAAGAAGCTGCTTGCCAAGGTTTAATGGCTGGTATAAATGCCCATCAGCGGGTAAACGATTTGGATGAAGTTATCCTTAAAAGAAGCGAAGCCTATATTGGTGTTTTAATTGATGACTTGATTACAAAAGGAACGGAAGAACCATATAGAATGTTTACTTCTCGTGCAGAATACAGAACATTACTTCGTCAAGATAATGCTGACCTACGTTTGACTGAATTAAGTTATAAACTTGGTTTGGCTAAACAAGATAGAATGGATAAAGTAAAACAGAAATTAGATGATATTGAAGCCATCAAAAAACAGCTAAACCAAACTTCAATTGAACCTGATACAGCAAATAACTATTTAAATACTATTAACTCGGCTCCTATAACTGAAAAACAAAAAGCTGATAAAATATTACTTCGTCCGTCTGTTGATATACATTCTTATATTTCTGCAGTACCACAACTAAAAGAAACATTACAACACTACCCTCTTGAAAATTTGGAACAGGCATCTATACAATTAAAGTATGATACCTACTTACAAAAGGAAAGAGAATTAGTGGGAAGAATGAGTCAATTGGAAGATTTAGAAATTCCTGAAACCTTTGATTATAAAAAAATTATTTCTTTAGGTAACGAAGCTCGTGAAAAATTAACCAGGGTACGTCCACGTACGCTTGGTCAGGCAAGTCGTATATCAGGAATTAATCCCAGCGATATTCAAATACTGATGGTATTTATGGGAAGATGATATTTTAAAAATTACTGCATGCAAGAATTAATATCCAAGCTTCCACATACCGGTACAAATATTTTTACCATCATGAGTGGATTGGCAACCGAACATAATGCCATCAACCTTGGTCAGGGTTTTCCCGATTATCCTATGGATCAACATTTAGTTGAATGGGTTAATAAAGCCATGAAGGAAAATTATAACCAATATGTACCAATGGCCGGTTACACTCCTTTGTTAAATACGCTTGTACAAAAAATAAAAAATTTATACCAGCAAGAATACAACCCACAAAAAAACATAACAATTACACCCGGCGGTACTTATGCTATTTATACAGCATTAACTGCTATACTTCATCCCGGTGATGAGGTTATTGTTTTTCAACCTTGTTATGATAGTTATATTCCAAATATTATAATTAATGGAGCAAAGCCGGTTTTTATAGATATGGATTATCCGGGTTTTACTATTAACTGGGAAAAAGTAAAACAAAGTATTACTAATAAAACAAAGGCAATTATTATTAATTCGCCACATAACCCAACTGGTGCTATACTTACAAAATCAGATTTACTAAAGCTTCAGGAAATAACAGCAAATACAAAAATTATTGTAATTAGTGATGAAGTGTATGAGCATATAACATTTGATGGCGAAGAGCATGAATCAGTTTTAAAATTTCCCGATTTAGCTAATAGAAGTTTTGCTTGTTTTTCATTTGGTAAAGTATTTAATGCCACAGGTTGGAAATTGGGTTATGCCGTTGCGCCGGAATGGTTAATGAATGAATTTAAAAAAGTTCATCAGTATAATGCTTTTTCTTGTAATGCACCCATGCAAGTAGCTATACATAACTATTTACAAAACCCAGAAAGTTATAATACACTTTCCACCATTCAACAACAAAAAAGAGATTACTTTACTTCTTTAATTCAACCATCAAAATTTAAATTATTACCCAGTAAAGGAAGTTTTTTTATTTGCGCTGATTATAGTAGTATCTCTAACGAAGATGATATTAGTTTTACTCAACGTTTAGTAAAAGACAAAAAAATTGCTACAATTCCATTATCTGTTTTTTATGAAAATAAAACCGATAATAAAATAATTCGTTTTTGTTTTGCAAAAACAGAAAGTACATTAAAGCAGGCCGCTGAAAAGATTTTAAATATATAAATACAAAATTTACATTTACGCCCAATAAATTATAAGTATGCAGCATCATAAAATGTCGGTATTAGAAAAAGCCATTTTACTATTCAACCTTATATTATTAATTACCGGTATTGTTTTATACAAAACCAATGTAGAAGTATTTAATGTATATATTGAAGAAGATGGTTTTGTAGAATGGATAACTGTATTAGGTTTACTCGGTGTTGTATTTGTTTGTATTAACAGACTAATTACATTACGTAAACAAAAAAGTGCATTCTTTCTTTTTGTTACAGCAATAACTGCCATACTTTTCTTTTTTGCAGCAGGTGAAGAAATTTCCTGGGGTCAAAGAGTTTTTGGAATTGAAAGCTCAGACTTTTTTAAACAGAATAATGCCCAACAAGAAACCAATCTGCATAACCTGGTAGTGGGAGAAACAAAAATTAATAAACTTATATTCTCAACTATATTAAGTGCTTGTTTAGGTATATACTTTCTTCTTGTTCCATTCTTATATGTAAAATGGGATAAGTTCAAACAGTTTGTAAACTATAGTGGTATTCCTGTACCACGTGTTTATCATTCAGCAGCTTTATTAGTTACCTTTTTATTAACCGAAGTAATTCGTCATGGTAAGCGTGCTGAATTATTAGAGTCAGGCGTTGCACTTATATTTTTCTTGCTATTATTATTTCCCATGAATGGCGAAATATTTAAAAAGAAAAATACACTATAATCCAGCAGCAGCACTAATTTCTAACATTCTGTCAATTGGCTTTTTAGCAGCAAGTCGTAAAGCTTCGTCCATATGTATGGCGGGGCGCTCATACTTCATACACAAGTAAATTTTTTCCAGTGTATTTAATTTCATGTGCGGACAATCATTACAAGCACAACCATTATCAGGTGGTGCCGGTATAAATGTTTTTTCCGGACTAGCCTTCATCATCTGATGTAGTATGCCAGTTTCTGTTGCAACAATATATTCAGTAGCATCATCAGTTTGCGAATATTTTAAAATACCGGTTGTAGATCCTACATAATCGGCAATTTTTAAAATAGGTTCTTCACATTCCGGATGTGCTAATAATTTAGCATTCGGGTATTGCATTTTTAATTTGGTAATATGTTCCAAACTAAAAATTTCGTGTACCATACAAGCCCCATTCCACAACAACATATTACGGCCCGTAACTTTGTTAATGTAAGCACCCAAATTTTTATCAGGTGCAAAAATAATTTTCTGATCCTCAGGAAAACTATCAACAATTACTTTAGCATTACTACTGGTAACTATTACATCGCTTAATGCTTTAATACCTGCGCTGCAATTAATGTAACTTACCACCACATGGTCAGGGTGATTATCTTTAAATTGTTTAAACAATGGTGGTGGACAACTATCACTTAACGAGCAACCAGCTAAAAAATCGGGGATAACTACTTTTTTTGATGGATTTAAAATTTTCGCCGTTTCGGCCATGAAATGTACACCGGCAAAAACAATCATATCAGCAGTAGTTTTTTCAGCCTGTTGCGCTAAACCTAAACTATCCCCAATGTAATCGGCAATATCCTGAATATCGGCATCCTGGTAGTAGTGCGCCAGAATAACAGCATTTTTTTCTTTCTTCAATTTTTCAATCTCCGCAAACAAATCCAATGTCGGATCAATTTCAACATCCAAAAAACCTTTGGTTTCAACTACTTCGTCCGATATTGCTGCAACTGTTTGTGTTTCCATTTTCAATGCTTTAGCCGTTTAAATGTTTTGCAATGTTACACCCTAACTGGGTGCAAAAACAAAAAAAATTTTCAATTCCCTTAAATACAATAATAATATTATTATAATTTTTATATAAATAAAACCTATTATTATTAGGGCTGTGAATTCGTGGAAAACTAAATTTTCCAACTACTCAGAAAATTTGTTTTTCTCATAATCCACATTTTTTTCTATGATATTAACATACAAAAATGTCAATTGGTTTACATTTCGCCGCTTTATTAACATACATGTGAATTAACTAAAAGCAAAACTTTTTTCTGTTCAACAGCCCTTCATCATGTTAATAGTATATGAACAAATAGTTAATCACCAACAAGCAGGTGGTTTACTAACAGGTTTGTTAAACTTGTAACCCATTCATGCTGTTTCATACTAACGTTCCACATGCAGTTATACACGTTATTTACAGTTAATCCACATAGCATTGTTAGCAAATACTTTCTATTCAACGCTAAAACAGTTTCACAGTGAACGTTTCATGGTCAAAAATTGGAGTGTAATTCATAATTCCTTCACAATCCACATTTGTTAAAGCAGCAACATTTACCATTTATGCTACAAAATTATACCAGTTCTACGTGTTTTTTATTTGGGGCTGTCAGCAATAGTAACTCCGGTCAGCTACAGTTGCGGCTGTACGCTTGTAGTGGCCGGCCAACACACTTAGCCATACACACAACGGCCAGCTACCGCTTCCATCCACCAGCCCGTCAACTGTAGATCATGGTTCATCGTTCATGGTTCATAGCAGCATTAATGTGTTGCGGTGCATTATTGACTATTCACTTTTGACTATTCACTTCTGTCTTCCCGACTCACGGACTTTCGGACTTCCCTCCGACTTCCCTCTGCTGATTAGCGAACGGAACCCCGAACGGAGCGTCGCAAGGGACGATCAATCAGGGAACAAAAGCCGGCTCCATAAAAACACACATAATATATATGTATATAATTAAGTGGGAAACTTACATTTGCATTATTACAACGACTGTTAGTTTTTTTTGATATGCATTTTAAAAATTGAGTATTATGAAGTGGTTAAAGCTTAAACTATTTTCCCTTTTTCTGTTTTTATCGTTTGTTGCCCGTGCCGATGAAGGTATGTGGTTACCCTTGCTGCTGGAAAAAATGAATGAAAGCCAGATGAAAAGTCTGGGTATGAAAATTAATGCCAGCGATATTTATAGTATTAATAAAGGAAGCCTGAAAGATGCCATTGTAAGTTTTGGTGGTTTTTGTACTGGCGAAGTAATTTCATCAAAAGGGCTGGTACTTACTAACCATCACTGTGGTTTTAGGTCAGTCCAAAGTCACTCAACACTAGATAATAATTATATACGTGATGGTTTTTGGGCAAAAGAATATAATGCCGAGTTACCCAACCAGGGTTTATTTGTAACATTTATTGTACGTATAGAAGATGTAAGTAAAAAAGTATTAGCCGGCATTGCAAAAAATGCCACCGAAGATCAACGTAAAGTGGCCATTAATGCCAACATGGAAAAAATAAATAAAGAGGCAGCAAAAGAAAAATTTCAAAAAAGTTTTGTGCGTTCTTTTTTCGAAGGCAACCAATACTACCTTTTTGTAACCGAAACGTATAACGATGTTAGGTTGGTAGGTGCCCCACCACAAAGTATAGGAAATTTTGGGCAAGACACTGATAACTGGATGTGGCCACGCCATACCGGCGATTTTGCTTTGTTTAGAATTTATGCCGGTAAGGATAATAAACCTGCAGACTATTCGCCGGATAATGTGCCTTACGTTCCTAAAAAATCTTTATCCATTTCTTTAGATGGTGTAGCGCAAGATGATTTTACCATGGTGTTTGGTTTTCCGGGAAAAACTACGCAGTACCTGCCTTCCACAGCCGTACAACAAATTGTTGATGTAAGTGATCCGGCAAAAATTCAGATTCGAGATAAGGCATTGGATGTACTAAATAAATTTATGCGTGCCGATGAAGGTATTAAAATTAAATACGCAGCAAAATATGCCAGCGTAAGTAATGCGTGGAAAAAATGGCGTGGCGAAGTATTGGGTTTAACACGTACAAATGGCGTTGGAAAAAAAGAAAAACAAGAAGCAGAGTTTGCCAAACGTGTAAATAGTAATGCTGAATGGAAAAAAGCCTATGGTAATTTAATACCCGATTTTGAAACCACTTACAAAGCCATTGAACCATTATCACTTGCCCGGGATTTTTATAATGAAATAACACCACGGATAGAAATTTTTAGCGTAGTAAGTGAGTTTAATAAATTGTCAAATGCAGCAACAGACGAAGCTACATTTAATAAAGCCTTGGAAACAACAAAAACTGCTTTGGAAAAAATTTATAAAGACTATGATGTTAATGTAGATAAAGGATTGTTTGCTGCACTAATGGAATTGTATGTTACCAAACAACCGGCGCAATATATATCTACAGTAGCCGTACAACAGGCAAAGGAGTTTGATAATAATTTTACTGCTTATGCCACGGCACTTTATAATGGAACAATTTTACATGATAAAGCAAAAGTTACTGAGCGATTAAAAACAAATCCGAAAACATTTTTGGTTGAGCTGGCAAAAGACCCCGCCATTGTATTGTTTAACGATATGATTATTGCCTACAACGAAAAAGTAAATACACCCATTGCACCCTTACAAGCAAAAGTAGATGCATTGCAACGTACTTACATGCAAGCGCAGATGGATGTATTTAAAGAAAAGAAATTTTATCCGGATGCCAACAGCACTTTGCGTGTTACCTATGGTAAAGTAGATAGTTATATACCAAGAGATGGTGTACAATACAATATACAAACCTACTTAGATGGTGCCATGGAAAAATATGTACCCGGCGATTATGAATTTGATGTACCCGAAAAATTAAGAACCTTATATGCCAATAAAGATTATGGCCAATACGGTGTAAACGGAAAAATGCCGGTTTGTTTTATTGCCAGTAACCATACAACCGGTGGTAACAGCGGCAGCCCGGCTTTAGATGCACACGGTAATTTAATAGGTTTAAATTTTGACCGTGTTTGGGAAGGCACCATGAGCGATATAAATTACGATCCGTCTATTTGCCGAAACATTATGGTGGATATACGTTACGTATTATTTATTGTAGACAAATTTGCCGATGCCGGACATTTGGTAAAGGAGATGAATATCGTTCATCCAAAAAAGAAAAAGAAATAATTTTAAAAAATCCCTTTCAACATAGAAAGGGATTTTTTTTGTTTACCAACAGCAGTAATTCTAATGAGCTTCTGTTGTGTCACTCACTTGTACTTCCAGTAATTCTATTCACCCTTTTGCAGGCTTCATTATTATATACTCGTTTTGCAAAAACAATTAGTGACAGTATCTTTGGCCAATATGACAATACATTTTAGCTATAATAAAAAACAAGTGGTACAAGCTTTACGTTACCACTTTATAACAAGGCCGGAAATAAGAATAATGCTGATTGTGGTAAATATTTTTTCCATAGCAGCATTTATTTTATACATGACCAATATGGTATCGGCCATGGCTTTTTTGTTAAGCTCATTTTTATGGGCCATACTTATGGCAAGTTTTTGGTTTATTATGCCCAATATGGTTTACCGAAAATCGGAAACATTTAAACATGCTTTTAGCATGGATTTTTTAAGTGATGGCTTTAGGCTTTCTCATGAAAAAGGATCGAGGTTTTGGGAATGGACAGCACTGCATACTTATAAAGAAAGTCCGCACTTTTTTCATTTATACTTTGATACCCGATCATTTTTATTAATACCAAAAACTGCTTTTGAAACCTTAGAAGACGAAAAAGAATTCAGGGCATTGATGAACATTAATACAAAGAAGAAGTAAAGAATTTATTACAGTATAAAAAGGCATAATATTAAGCCCACATTAAAACTTGCAAGCAAGAAAATGTGGGCTTTTTGTTGCCCAAAAAATCACCAAAAATTAATGTTTTAACACGGGCTAAAACTTGTTTTGGTTTGCAAATGGTTTTGTACCTTTCAAGCTGTCAAAAAAAAATGAAAACATGTTAAGCAAATTATTTGGATGGGGTAAGAAAAAAGATGCGGCAGACGAGGCACCGGAACCTACCTTTAGTTTTGGCAGATACTCAGACAATAATAAAACAATACTACAGGTTGATAGATGGACGGATGCGGAGAATAATTTTAAAGAAAAAAAAGTGTACGAAAGCATTGATGCTTTTTTTTCCTATTTGCGTGACGCCAGCACCGACAACGTTATATACGAACGTAATGCAAACGAAGGACGGTTTGAACTCTTTCAGGGATCAAAAAAAGTAAAAGGATTTTTTAACGATAAAAAACTGGAAGCAGAAGTAACGCTGGCTCGCATGCCGCAACCATCTGTACCGGTAATGCGCCGTTTGCTGGAAATGAATTTTAATTTATACTACAGCAGGTTTGCATTAGATAGCGACCGCCTTTGTATGCGTTTTGACAGCAGCATAGAAACCGCCAGCCCAAGCAAATTATACTACGGCTTAAAAGAATTAGCCACCCGAGCCGATAAACAGGATGATTTATTAACGCAGGATTTTTCGGCATTGGAAGTAACCGATACAGAACACGTTGATGAGATTACAGTTGCCGAAAAAGAAATTAAATATGAGCATTTACAAAAATGGATTCAGGAAACACTGGATACCATTGCAACAGTGGATGCGGATAAATTTTCCGGCGGCATTGCGTATTTATTATTGACATTAGTTTACCGGATAGATTTTTTAATTTCTCCTGAAGGGTCTTTATTAAACGACCTGGAAAAAATTTCGGGCATATTTTTTAAAAAAGACGAACGCCAGCCTGTTGAAAAAAACAGGGACATGATTGAAGAGTTTAAAAAAGTACAAGCAAAATCAAAAGAAGAAGTATTTAAAAATTTATTCCGATCAAAATATACGTTTGCTATTGTTGCACCGCAACCACATAAAACAATTGCCGACTCCATTAATGGCAGCAACCAAAATATGTATTGGTACAGGGATAATAACTATCCGTATTTTGCCAACCAGATTATAGAATACGGTATTTCTTTTTCGCAGTACTCCTACAGTATGCCTAAAGTAATAACCGAGTTGTTCTTATTATACATGCGTATAAATTATCCCGATTACTTTAAAGCACTAGGATTTAATACGGTGTACTATGATGCAGGAAGAAAAGTTTTTAATGCCAATCTGGTGATTGAAAAAATAAAATCTATTCAGGAGCAATGGCGCACCCGTTACCCCAAAATGGATTTTAAAGTAAACAACTTAAGGTTTGATTCGCTGTTGAATTTTAACCATAGTTTTTCGACAGAGATTGAGTTTTTAAATATGGACTCGAAGTAATTTGGAAATTTGATGATAGGATTAAGTACCTCATTCGCATACTAATTATTTTAGTATATTTGTAGCTAAATTAGTTAGTATGTTCAAGGGAATGAATGGAATAGCTTTTGGTAAAAAATTTACAACCAATGAAGAT